>Ga0155921_112_pt1 | contig 11437 bp, 10 predicted proteins | sample RifCSPlowO2_01_FD_107575 | JGI IMG/M metagenome (GOLD analysis project Ga0155921, IMG submission 107575) | Candidatus Peregrinibacteria bacterium RIFCSPLOWO2_01_FULL_39_12 | reverse complement strand
CTTAAACCTCTCAACTTTTCCATATTGCCCGGGTAGGCTTAAACAGCCCTCCTCCGCAATCAAAACATCCCCACCAACAGTTTCAATCTCCGGATTCACAATCGTCAAAACAATTTCATTCTGGCTCCCGTGGTTCAAAGCAATAATAAACATCCTGATATTTTTCCCTACCTGCGGAGCCGCAATCCCAAGCCCGTTAGCCTTAACCATAGACTCCTTCATCTCTTTAGCGAGTTTTTTTAATCCAAAATCAAACTTCTTAACCGGCTTGCTCACCGCCCTCAAAACAGGATTTTTCTCCCCAGTTATAATTTTTAATTTCACCATGGATCTTTTTCAAAGGTTAGACATGTTGACTATAAATACCAATACTACTATAAAATACATCTATAATTTAAAAAAGACGATATGTATTGGTGTTTCGCAACAATCAACAATCGATTAGCCGAAATTTTCTTTAAAAAGGGAAAGACAGATTCGATTAAAATTTTTGGACATGCCTACGTAAATAAATCAGAATATATCAGTAAAAAAGAACAAAAATGGATTGCTGAAGATACTAGAAAATTAAAATTCAGTTATCGCAAAGGAAATTACCTCCCTACCTCACCTTCTTCAGCTCCGCCTCAATAAACCCATCCAGCTCGCCGTCCAAAACGGCATCCGGATTATGTTCTTCATAATCGGTGCGGTGATCCTTCACCATCTTATAAGGATGCAAAACATACGAACGAATTTGATTTCCCCACGACATTTCCACTTTTTCCCCGCGCAGTTCAGAAATTTCGCTCGCATGCTGTTTTTCCATCAAGTCAACAAGTTTGCTGTGAAGCATTTTCATCGCCCATTCTTTATTTTGCAGTTGGCTACGTTCATTTTGGCATTGCACGACAATTCCTGTTGGAAGATGAGTAATTCTTACCGCTGAATCAGTTTTATTAACGCTTTGCCCGCCTTTTCCGCTTGAACGGTAAACATCAATTCTTAAATCTTCCGGATCAATTTGCACTTCTTCTGAAAAATGTATTTCAGGCATAATTTCAACAAGCACAAACGATGTTTCCCGCGTATTTTTTGAATTAAAAGGAGACAAACGAACAAGCCTATGCACACCGCCCTCCCCTTTTAAATACCCGTACGCAAACTGTCCCTTCACTATAAAAACAACTTTTTTTATTCCCGCCTCATCCCCGTCCGATTTATCCATGACAACAGTTTCAAATTCCATTCTCTCCGCATACCTTAAATACATCCGCATAAGCATTTCCGCAAAATCCTGAGCATCGGTTCCCCCCGTTCCGGCATGAACAGTTACAATCGCATTATTTTCATCATATTTTCCGCTCAAAAAAGTGGAAATTTCCAAATGCCGCCAATTTTGTGACAGTTTTTCAACCATCTGCTTAAATTCATCCGCGGTTTTTTGATCTTTTTCAGGAGATATATCGGGCAACATCTCTAAAAGTTCATCACAATCGCGCCCCATGTCTTCCCATGTTTCAATCAGTTTTGTAAGATGAGCCGCTTTTTGGCTTATTTCCTGAGCCTTTTTGTTGTCATTCCAAAATAAAGGATTTTGCATTTCTTTGCTAAGATTTTCTACTTCCTTTCTTTTCGAAGGTAAATCAACATTTTTTAGCCCTTGAGCTATCAGCCCCTGTATTTCCTCTAATCGCGCCTTTATTTCATGCATAAAAAAAGGTAAAGTAACGAAAGTCAGTATAACATGGCAACTCTGTAACACAATAAATTACGATGTCGATTGCAAGAAAAATTTTAATCAACACAGTCGCTCAGGTTTTAGGCAAAGCCGTCGTGGCGATACTTGGACTTGCTGTCGTTAAAATCACAACGCAATATCTTTCCGTCGAAGGTTACGGGGAATACGTACTTATTTACGAATTTTTGGCGTTTTTCGGAATTGCCGCGGACTTGGGGCTTTTTACAATCGCAGTTCGTGAAATGTCACGCGATGAATCGCAGATTCCAAAAATAATAGGAAACATTTTAACACTGCGCACAATCTTAGTTACCGTAATGATGATTCTCGCGATAGCGGTAGCTTTTTTAATTCCAAGCTACAGCAATACAAAAATTCCGATAGGCGTTGCCATAGCATCAATAACGGTTTTTTTAGGCATTTTAAACGGCACGACAACAAGCGTTCTCCAGGCAAAACTGCAAATGCACATAGCATCAATAACAACAGTAATCAGCAAAATAGTAGCTGTGGGGCTTATGCTTTACATCATTTTTTGGGGATTTCCGGACGACAACGAAACCGGCTTTTACATGCTCATTGCCGCGGGGAATATAGGGAATTTCGTAATGGTGATAACAACCGATTATTATGTTCGAAAAATCACTCCGCTCGAATTTCGTTTTGACTGGGATTTTTGGAAAACAATTCTCATAAAATCAACTCCTTACGGTCTTGCGTTGATTCTAAATACAATTTACTTCAGGGTAGATTCACTCATTATTTCTTTCATCCGGGGGCAGGGCGAAGTGGGAATTTACGGAGTTGCAATGAAGATGCTTGAACATTTTGCGATTCTGCCGCTTTATTTTATGAATTCGGTTTTGCCGGTTCTTACAAAAGCAATTAAAGAAGGCACGGATAAATATAAAAAAATTATTACGCACGCATTTGATTTTCTTGCCGCATTGTCAATTCCGATGGTTGTGGGCGGCGTGATTCTCGCGTATCCGATTATTTTTGCGGTGAGCACGCCGGAATTTTTAAGTCAAATTTCTGAAGGATTTTACGGCTCGGACATTGCTTTCCAAATTTTGATTTTTGCGCTGATGTTTCAGTTTTTAAACGTGCTTTTTGCGTTTATTTTGATTGCAGTAAATAAGCAAAGTAAAATGCTTTATATAAACGGAGTCGGTGTAATTTTTAATATCATAACAAATATAATTTTTATTCCATATTACGGATTCAGAGGCGCGGCGGTTACAAGCGTCTTGAGCGAGTTGATTATTCTCATCCTCACGTACATTTTTGCAAAGCGATACATAGAATTTTCGATAAACTTAAAAAACTTTTTCAAGATTGTTGTTTCAGCGTTGATAATGGGAGCGGTTGTATATTTCAGCCAGCCGTTTACGTATTCCTATATGCAAAACTGGAATATTATTGTTTTGGTGCCGCTCGGCGCCGCAATTTATACAGGCATGCTTATTGCAACCCGCGTTATAAATAAAGAAACGTTAAAACTTTTTAAGAAAGGTGAAGAAACGCCCATAAATTTATGAAAAAATCTTTCTCTATTTCAGTCGCAATTCCAATCGCCGTTTTAACGACGCTTTTTCTATCTTTTATTTTCGCCGCGCATGCATCGGCAAAAACATTTTCGGACATTAATAACGGCGAAATTTACAAAACGGGAATAGAATTTCTGGCTTCAAAAGGCATTGTTAACGGATACCCAGACGGAACATACAAGCCGCTAAGCACAATAAATCGCGCGGAAATGCTTAAAATTATCGCTGAAGGCTCAATGAAATTGAACAACATGTACGAAGATGAATTTGACGCGTATAGTTCTCAAAATTGTTTTTCTGACGTGAAGGCAAATCAATGGTTTACGAAATATATTTGTTATGCGAAGGATAAGGGATGGGTCGAGGGATATGAAAACGGAAAATATTTTCGTCCTGCGCAAAATGTTACTTTTGTTGAAAGTTTAAAAATAACATACAAAGGGATGAATATTTCATATAATGGGAATGCAAATCCTTGGTACAAAGATCTTATTGGAAAATCCGCCATGAAAAATTTAATCCCACATACAATCAAAAGTTTTGATGAAAACTTAAAAAGGAATCAAATGGCGGACATGATTGCAAGGATGATAAAATTCAATGAAGGAGAAGATGTGCTTGAAGAATATCTCGGCGACCGTACAAATATAGTTGTTACCTACGAAACTATTTTAGCGGGACAGGATCTTTCTCTGCTTGAAACGGAAATCATAACTCCTGAGATATAAGGATGGCAGAGAGAATGGCAGGAATATATTTTTACGATTCAGCTATTATTTCAACTCGCCTAACATGTACGGCGAGTTGAATTTGAGCGGATCATGATCCGCTCAAAAAATAGCTAACGAATCTTAAAAATATATTCCTGCCATTCTCTCGCTATATCATTATCTACGACAATTTCCTTACATGTGCATTAAACTCATTTCCTCTTTCTTTATAATTTTTAAACATGTCAAAACTTGCCGCCGCGGGCGACATAACAACAACACCGCCTTTTTCACTTTCCGCGTAACCGTCCAAAACGGCTTCCTCTAAAGTTTTTCTTCTTAAAATTTTCGTGGGAGATCCAAGTGCGTCGCCAAGTTTATTTTCAGCATCAACCAAAGCTTTCTCCATTTTATCGGCAATCTGACCTATTAAAATCACGGTATGCAAACTCGGCTTGGTTAAAATTTTAAGCGCCCACTCATCGTAATCAGCCCCCTTATCGGACCCACCTGCAATCAAAACCGTTGGAGCGTTAAAGCTGTCTACGGCCGCCATCGAAGTTTCCGGAATCGTGGAATTAGAATCATTATAAAATTTCACACCTTTTAATTCACGCACAAATTCCAGCCTGTAAGGTAGCCCCTTAAACGTCCCAATTACATGCGCAATATCGGAATTTTTCACCTTGAATTCTTTTGCGATAACAACAGCCGGTAAAATATTTTCCAAATTATGAGAACCAACCAGCGCCGCCTCTGAAACTTTTACGATTTTTTCCTTTTTCCCGTTTTTTGCGTAAAAAATGGATTCATCTTCAACAAAAGCCCCATCTTTAACATGCCCTTTTACGCTTACAAATTTCAACTTTCCCTTAACCAGCGGAGTGTAATATTTGCTGTATTCATAATCCTTATTTATAACCGCCGTGCAATTTTTATTTTGATGAATCAGCATCTGCTCCTTCGCTGCCAGATATTCTTCTTTATCGACATGATAATCGAGATGATCTGAAGTTGTATTTAGCAAAATTGCATAATGCGGACTTTTAGCCAAATCCTGCAATTGGAAACTGGACAATTCAAGAATCACAATATTTTTTATCTTAACTTTGTCCAAAAATTCAATCGGACACTTGCCGATATTTCCGCCTAAAAAAACATCTTTATCAGCCTTCTTTCCGGACTTTTTAAGCATTTCATAAATTAGCGTGCAGGTCGTCCCCTTCCCTTTTGTACCTGTAACTCCGATTATAATTCCCGGGCACTGGTCTATAAAAAAATTTGCGGCGCTTGATACTTCAACTCCACGAACCTTTGCAACCTGAATATGAGGATCAAAATATTTAATCCCCGGACTTCTGAAAATTACATCAAACTTATCCAAACCATCCAAATATTTTTGCCCGAGACTTGCCGAAACTCCCCTCGGAAGAGAATCTTTTATATCTACATTTTGATCGCAGATTGTTATATTGGTGTAATCGTGTTTTGTTAAGTACGACAAAACGGCCTGACCCTCTATACCAAAACCCAATATTGCGATTTTGCTTCTTTTGTTCATATCAAAAAATACAACGCAAAAAGTATAACACATTGCTCATAAACAAAAAATTGAGTTATAATCACAATATGATACGACAGACACAATTACAAACAATATTTAAGAAATTTAAAGATATAAAACTCGCATATCTTTTTGGATCGCAAGCCAAGGGAAACGCAGGGAAATTAAGCGATTACGATTTTGCTGTCTATTTAGACGAGCAAGAGGCAAATTCAAAAAATTCGCTGATAAAAAGAACAGATATAAAGCTTGAACTAATGGCAAAATTGCAAAGTGCTCTAAAAGCAGAAAAAATAGACATTGTAATATTAAATGACACAGATCAGCCGGAACTCAAATATCATATTATACAGGACGGGAAATTGATTTATCAAGAAGAACCTTACAGAATAATAATTGAACCGAAAATATTAAATGAATATTTTGATTTTCGACACACTCTTCGCCAATATGGTTTAACAAAAGCATAACATGACAAGCATAGATATTATTGAAAATAAGCGGTCAGCCATAGAAAAATATTTAAAAATTTTGAAAACATATAAAAAATACTCGCAGAAAATTATTAAACAAAACGTAACACTCAAGGGAGCAGTAGAACGTTATCTATATCTCGTTATTCAATCCGCGATAGATTTGGCGGAAGCGGTCATCTCATTTAAAAATTTGCGCAAACCAACAGAATATCGCGAAACTTTTGAAATTTTGTTTGAAGAACATCTCATTCCCAACTCACTGAAGGAAAAGCTGATTAAAATGACAGGATTTAGAAACGTGGTGGCTCACGATTACACAAAGCTGGACTTTGCTGTCGTATATAACGTACTGAAAAATCGGCTGGTAGACATCCAGCAATTTTCAGTCGCTATAAAAAAACAATTTAAATTATAGGAAATATATAAATTTTGTGGTACAATATAACTGGTAAGCGGTCAAACTATAAAATTTAAGTATAAAAAGAAAATGGATAAAGTAGATGAATGGATGAAGAGAACCCTCGAAAAAAGGGACACTCCGCCTTTGGCGGAGCTAACAAAAAACGTTCGCGAAGCGAACACCAACACACACTCTAAAACTCAAGAGCATAATTTGCAAAGCACCCCACCAAAAGCGGTGCTATTAAACAAACAAATTCCTGCACAAAATCAACAGCGAACAAAGCAGGAATATAACAAAAACAAAAAACACATGAAAAATAAAAGACCAATAGAATTCACGAAAGCGGTCCCGAAAAAACGAATGACGAAATTTACACCAACACCTATTATTAAAGGAAAATTAAAAATAATTCCGCTTGGAGGATTGGATGAAGTCGGTAAAAACATGATAGCTCTCGAGTACGAAAACGACATCATTATTATGGATATGGGGCTTGAATTTCCAAGCGAAGAATTGTACGGAATCGATTATGTCATTCCGGACACGGATTATCTTGAAAATAACAAAAAAAGAATCCGCGGAGTAGTGCTTACTCACGGTCATCTGGATCATATAGGTGGAATCCCCTACATCCTTCCAAAACTCGATTTTCCTCCGGTATACGGGACTAAATTAACAATAGGTTTGGTTAAGAAAAAAATCGAAGAGTTTAAACAGGATCGCATGGCGCATATTTATACGATTGATCCGGACAAAGCTCTCCGTCTCGGAAAATTTCTATGCACATTTATTCGTGTCGCCCATTCAATTCCGGACGCGGTTTCAATAGTGGTTGATACTCCTGTCGGAAAAATAGTTAACACGGGAGATTTTAAATTTGATGAAACCCCTCCGAAAAATCAGGGGAAAGCGGACACCCATAAAATGGAGGCGCTCGGTAAACAAAACGTTCTGGCTTTATTTTGCGAATCAACAAACGCGCTTAAGCCGGGACATAGCATGTCGGAAAGCGAAGTCGGAAAAATTTTGGCGGACATTATGGGTAAAACACAAGGCAGATTGATAGTAGCGTCATTCTCAAGCCAAATCGGACGTATCCAACAAATTATTGAAGCCGCCGCAAAAAATAACAGAAAAGTTTTTGTAAGCGGACGAAGTATGAGGGAAAATATTGAAATCGCCCACAACCTCGGTTATTTGGAAATTCCAAAAGATACATTATTCGATATAAAAAAATACAACAATAAAAATGACAAAGAAACGTTGATTCTTACGACAGGTTCTCAGGGTGAATCGATGTCGGCTCTTTCAAGGATAGCAAACAACGAACATCCTCACATAAAAATAAAAAAAGAAGATACGGTTATAATTTCAGCATCTCCGATTATCGGAAATGAAAGAGGGATTTTCACGGTTATAAATCAATTAAGCATTTTAGGCGCATATGTTATCCATAATCAAATAATGGAAGTTCATACTTCCGGACACGGAAAACAGGACGAACTTGCCAGGATGATAAATTACATAAAGCCAAAATACCTTGTGCCTATTCACGGTGAGTACTTTATGAGGCAGGCATTGGCGCACCTGGCGGAGCAAAAATGCGGTATCCCAAAAGATCGTATTATCATGATAGAAAACGGAGATGTTCTTGTTGCCGAACAGGGGAAGATGTCCAAGTCATCAGAAAAAGTTGAAACAAAATACATTTTGATAGATGGGCGCGGAGAAGGAAATATTGGATCACAAGTGCAAATGGAGCGTGGAATAATGTCGAAAAACGGTGTTGTCATAGTTCTTATATACATTTCCAAAAAAGGAAAAGCGCTCAGAAAAGATCCGGACGTGGTTTCAAGAGGATTTATATATATGCACGAATCCGAAGAAATTACGAAAGAAATTTCTGTTATCGCGGCAAAGGCATACAGAAATATTATGGAGAAAAATCGCGGAGTAACGCGCAGAGATATAAAATATTACATTAAAGGAGTGGTTGATAAATACACCAATAAAAAGCTGGAAAGAAGACCTTTGATAGTTCCACTCATCATCGAAGTCTAATCAACGCTTAATGGATATTTTAAATTTAATTTTATCATCTCTCTATTTTATGCTCCCGGCATATGTTGCAAACATGTGCCCTGTTATTTTCGACAAACTGCGCTTCCCGCTCGGCGCACCGATTGACGAAAAATTATTCGGCTCGCACAAAACCTGGCGTGGATTTTACGCAGGATATATCGGCGCCGTAGCAACACTTTTTTTGCAAACAACAATCCCAATATCATCTATCATTAACTATAGCGAAATAAACATTTTTCTTTACGCTGTGCTTTTTGGGATTGGAGCTCTTGCGGGCGATTTAATAAAATCTTTTTTCAAAAGAAGGATGGGAATTGCGCCGGGAGATTCATGGTTCCCGTTTGACCAGCTCGACTTTGTATTTGGAGCGCTTATTTATTTATCACCGTTTTTCATCCCTTCATGGCAAAATATTGCAGTGATCATAATAATCACGCCTCTTCTTCATTTCTTCGCAAACCTCATCGCTTACGTGCTGAAATTGAAAAAAGTGTGGTGGTAAGCATTTGAGGTCTCTAAAAAAGTATCAGATACAAGGCGGCAGGAAAATTTTGACCACAATGTACTGGCTAGTACACGAGGATCAAAATTTTCTGACAACACAGTAGATGGTACTTTTTTAGAGACCTCCCTACTTAACCAAATGCATCTTCTTCTTGAAGTCGTAAAAATGACTGTAATCAACATCCCACGCCGCTCCTTCCGGAACAGGCACTTTCCCATAGCCGTATGGAACATCAATAACGAATCTTGCGGTTGCCACGACGCCCGACAATTTGGCTCTTAATCTTCCCCAAAGTTTGATTGCTCTTTTGAAAGGTACGGTAAAATGTTTTGCCCAGTAAACCGGATCATTTTGGAAAACATAATAAGGTCTGATGCCTTCTCTCGCCAATTTTACAAACAACATATTAAGAGTTTCAACGGAATCATTCACGTCCTTCAGTAAAACAGTTTGGCTTAATATGGAAGCAAGCGAAATTTTCCTGAAATTATTCAGCACATGCAAAGTTTCCTCGGTTAATTCAAAAGGATGATTTACATGAATCATTAAATAAGGATTTCTCAGCTTTGATAATAATTCATAATGCCAATCCTGTATTGCCAAAGGATTGTGTACGGGAAGTCTTGTGCCGACACGAACAATATCCAGCGCGCCTTTTTGCTGAAGTTCGGCAAGCCTTGTAATTATTTTTGTTAGATAAGGCTGTGGCGCAGTTAAAGGATCTCCTCCGGACAAAATAACTTCATTTATTTCTTTATGATTTTCCAGAAATTTAAATACTGTTTCCAGCTCTTCGTCCGATAAGAAAAATTTATTGGCGATGGTTGCCTTTGACCTGGATTTTACGTGAGGAGGAAGCCCTATTTCGCGTCCCCTCGTGCAAAATCTGCAGTAAGTTGCGCAAAGCCTTGTTACTGTCCAAAGTACGCGGCCAAAATGAGCGACATTTCCGTTTTTATCCAATTTCCCGCGGTACTTATATACAACACCGGGGGCAATTTCGTGATGGTCTTCGTTTAAAGGATCCATACCGATTTTACTGTACCGTCCCTCCTTTTCGGGTTGTGCGATAAATTGTTTTCCGAGAGGTCCATGAATTCCTCCCGTTCTCCTGATGAGTTCAACCATGTAAGGAGAAACGGCTTCAGGCAGCCCTCCGTGAGGGAGCATCGCGGAAAGTCCGCGCAATTTAATATCGTCAGCTTTACATACTGAAGAATTAAGAACTAAAGTTCTTGTTGCCGACATTTGCTGATTTGCGGTCTGCGGCAAAGGATGAATGTTAGTTTGAATATTTGGTTCCATATCTTTTTAGTGAATGAGAAATAATATTTTTAAGTAAGTCTTGATAATTTATACCCAATTTTCTAGCTGCCAGCGGATAATAGGAATTTACATAAATTTCCGGAGGAAGAAGCCCGGCCGGCGAATTAACCTCAAGTATATAAGGATTTTCTTTTTCATCGCATCTGACATCAATTCTGCACCAATCAAGAATGCCAATAGCATTCCATGTATCAATACAAATTTTTTCTATTTTCTTATATAAACTTTTAGAAATTTTGGCCGGGCATGATAAATGATCAACGCCGGCTGATTCTTCTTCATAAAACCATTTTACCTCAAGAGAATCTATCCTTTGAAAATCTTTCGGCAGTTTATCATGCAAGGATTCTATTATTGGTAAAAGTTCTGGAGGATTTCCCAGCATTGGGATGGAAAATTCACGCCCCTTCAGAAATTCTTCAACCAAAGATGATTGGGAAAAAGTTTTTCTGATAAATTTTATCTGCCTTTTTAAATCTTTCTCATTATATACGACACTTTTGTTTGTTACTCCCGCTGAAGATCCCTGTGCAATCGGTTTTACTATCAAAGGAAATTTCAACTCATGCCTTAATTTCTCGTTAGGACTATTGAAAACTTGGTAAAGAGGAGTAGGAACACGATGTGCAATCAACACTTCTTTCGTATGAACTTTATTGAAAATAATTCCATGAGTTGTAGAAGAAGAACCGGTGTAAGGAATGCGGAGCATCTCAAGCATTGCGGGGATATGGGCTTCTCTTCCTTCACTGTAAATCCCTTCGGCAAAATTAAAAGCGATGTCAATTTTATTTCGGTTTTCATACAGTTTTAAATAAGCTTCTTCATTTGCTTCGATAGGAATTACGTTAAACCCACAATCACCCAAGTGCTTAATCATTGATTCGATCACCGAAGCGTCATCAAAATCAGCCTCTAACTGCGTCCTTGAATCATTTGGATCCGGATAGACGTGTCGTACATTATATATAAAGGCTACTGTAAGTTTTCTGTTTAATCCCTTTTTATTCCGTGTGCTAGCCGAACGTTCAGGGGGGGGCTGAGCGTCAGGATTTTCTGTTGTCATTGAACTTAAAAATAAGTTGGTTACTTCCAACTTTA
>Ga0155921_108_pt1 | contig 11479 bp, 8 predicted proteins | sample RifCSPlowO2_01_FD_107575 | JGI IMG/M metagenome (GOLD analysis project Ga0155921, IMG submission 107575) | Candidatus Peregrinibacteria bacterium RIFCSPLOWO2_01_FULL_39_12 | reverse complement strand
ATGAATTAGCCACAAGAAACCGCCACGGAACATCCGCGAAAATAAGAACTGCTTTGCTCAATAAAGAAACACCGGAACAAACAATCGCAAGACTGACAGAAGAAAATTTAAGACTTCAAGCCGCAGTAGACAGATCAGAAAAACTCGCCGCCGAAGAAGCGCGCACAAAAGATCTTTCTGCAAAACTGCAGGAAATCTCAAGAGATCTGATAAACACAAAAAAACTTTTAGATAAAGCAAACCGAGACGCCGAAGAAGCGGAAGCCTCAAGAGTAGAGGCAAAAAAAGCTATAGAGAGAAAAAACATCGTATTGGAAAAAGATCAAAGTGAGGAAATCGCTAGACTCGAAAAGCTGCTAAGAAATACCATAGCCAGAGCCAGAGATGCAGAAGATAGATCGGCAAATCTGGCAGCGCAGTTAAGAGATTTAAAAACAACTCAGGTGGATTCGCAAACACTGGCAACATTCCGCCAACAGACAAGTGAAACCCCAGCTTTACGAGCACAACTCGAAGCATCAAGAACCCGCGTCCAAACACTCGAAGCCCGCGTACTTGAGCTCGAATCACACCCAAAAGAACCAGCTAAACCGGCGGAAACAAAAGCTCTCAAAGCCCGCATCCCCGAACTTGAAGCGCAACTAACAACCTTACGAGCACAAATCGAAGAGCTGCGAAAAGAAAATACGGGACTACAAGAATTGCTTGAGTCGGCAACAAATCCAACCGGCACGCCAACAGACACAGATTCGTTATCAACCCAACCGCCTGCTCCCACAACCGACACCGCTCTGCAACCTGCCACCACTGCCACCCAACCGACAGCCGCATCATCCGCACAAAAACCCACTCAACCCACCACAGCACCTACCGCATCACCCACAGCCGCACCAGCAAAACCTCCGGAATCTCCTTCACCTGTACAAGACATGGAAAACACAAAAACATTCAAAAAACCTGAAGATCTTTACGATGCCGTAGAAAGAGCTGTAAATTTTGGAAAAACTTTACACCCCCAAGGTATGCCAAAAGGAACACTCAGAAGAATAAAAAGAGCATTGAGAGAGTTGAGAAACCTGCCACCACCCGTTGAATCTGCAAAAACAAGATTATTAAGCCTATTGGAAAAGATGCAAGGACAAGGAGAGATAATCCCACTCAGTGAAATAGAAACGTTTTTAGCCTCAACATTATAAAAACTTTCTAAGCCCACACAACAAACCGCACAACAAAAAAACCTCGCTTTTTTAGGGCGAGGGAAGAAAAGTCTAGCAGCAAGTATTTTTGTTTTGCTGAGAATTTTGTTTTTGTTTTTAATCCAGCCAAGGTTTAGTGTTGTTTTCAGCCGCACCACCGGCCGCCTGTTCTCCCTAGCCACAACCCGCGCGAAGCGGGGGGAAAGGGCAGGACAGTGTCTCGCACTGGCGAGACATCTTCGGCTCTCTGATAAAATGTTAAATTTTATAGAGACGCCATCCCCTAGCGAGGACAGCAGAGCGAGCAAAACGAGCTCCTAATCAATAAAGGTTTTGCGAAGCAAAACACCTTGTCCTGCTTCACTCGCTCCAGCTCTCACCGCTAGGCAAGAAATTTTGTTTTTGTTTTTTATTTTAATGAGCTTTTCTAGGGCTTTGATTTTCTTTTTATTTTTGAAAATCATACAACTATATTCAATACCCAAAGAATTGTCAAAAATATACAATAGACTCATCCCTGTTTTGTTTTCTGCCTTTTTAGGTATTTAAGGTTGATAATTAAAAATTTGCAGCGGCAAGGAAAGAATGTACTATCATAACAACGAAATTATAACCGGACCAAAAACATGGCATCTCATAATACCAACACAGCCTTCGTTTCTCTCGACCTGGAAACAACCGGATTCGATCCTGCAACAGACAAAATTATTGAATTCGGCGCAATAAAATTCGACATGAATGGACAACGAGAATCACTCACTTTCTTAATAAACCCGGGTGTAACTCTTCCTCAAATCGTAACCCACATCACAAACATTACGGACAATGATTTAAAAACCGCTCCAGCTTTCGACACAAAAGTAAAAGAAATTTTATCCTTCATTGGCGACCTTCCGATAGTAGGACACAACATCCAATTCGACATGGGCTTTCTTGCGCACAATTCAATTGAACTTAAAAACGACTTGTACGACACACAGCAACTCTCAAGCATTTTTCTGCCATACATGCCATCTTACAGTTTGGAAATTCTTACACAAAAATTAAATCTTCCTCACGCGGAAAAGCACCGCGCCTTGGATGATGCTGTCGCGGCAATGGAGCTTTTTTTGAAACTCGCTGAAGAATTTAAAAATCTGGATCCACAGCTTGCTGAAAAAATAAAAATACTTTCCCAAAGATCAAACTGGCCCATTAAAACCTTGCTAACCAAATTGGAAACGGGAACCAAATCCAAAGCAAACAAAAAAGCCCAAAACACGCAGACATCACTGCATCCAAAAATCCCACCAATAATAGAACCAAACAGCCAACAGTCAATCGGCTCAACCTGCCAACAACTCCTGGCATTTAAAACTCCCGCGCTTTTTGAAATTGACCCGCCATACACAAAATTAATACAGGATTTAGCCGAAAACTCTTCAAAAGATACTTACATTTCCCTGCCCGGCAAATTATTCCGCAAAATTCACACGGAATTGCCGGACACACTGTCAAAAATAGACATCCAAAAAAATTACATATCGCTAAAAAGACTTAAAATCCTTGAAGAAAAATCATTTTTTGAAGATTACGAAATAAAATCCATTTTAAAATATTTGGTTTGGCTTCAAACGACAAAGACCGGTCTTCTTAGTGAAGTAACTCTTTTTAATGAAGAAAAAGCAATTATCAACCAAGTAAATATCAATGAAAGCATCGAAAATCCGATGGATGAATATTTTTTCAGGAAAGCTTTGGAAAAAGATGTTTCTTGCCCGGCAATCTGCACTCATGACTTCATAATTGAACACAAACTTAAAGATATAAATCTCGTCATATTCGATTTTATAAATTTTCTCCAAACACTTGAATTCCACTCATCAATATATTTAAAACTGGAAACTTTTTTACTGCCGTTAAAAGCTCTTCAGGAAATCCATCCGGGAAATCACGCAATTCAAAGCCTGACATCGAAATCAACAATTTTATTCGGCATCTTTGGAATGATTTTTGAGAAATTTAACGATCGAAACCCCTTTTCGGCAAACGCAACAATAAACGAAGAACTGATTGCCGGTAAAGAATGGGCGGATGCAAAATCACTGACAATAAACCTGATCGAAATTTCCAAAGAATTGGGAGAAATCGTAAGCGAAAAAACATCCACGCACTTAAAGCAATGGAAAAACAATCTAAAACTTTTAGACTCGCTTCAAAGCTTAAAAGACATGGAAAACAGTTTGATGTGGATAGAAAAAGACTTCAAAGGAGATATTATTTTTAGGTCAATTCCGATATCAACGAGGGAAAATGTGAAATCCCTGCTAGATAATTGCAAGAATTTTAAAATAATAAACGAAACAGTGGATTTAAACGACGACGGCAAATTTATAAAAACATTGTCAGGATTGGAAGAAAAACTCCCGATACATAAACTCTCAAAAAAAGCCGAAAATTTAAATATTTTAATTGCAAAAGGCATTAACGAAAAGGACAACAACCAATTACCGAATTTCCTTATAAACTACATAAAAACAAACAATGAAAAAGTTGCGATTGTATTCACTTCAAAACAACAGATTGAATTTTTTACCATAAAATTAAGCCAGGCTAAAATTCCAATGGCCAGCCAAATTGCAGCATCAATCGGAAAACTGCAGGAACAATTTAAACATCTTCCTCAAAATTCCGCGCTTCTGATTACGCCGAACACATGGGAAAATCTGGAGACAATTGAAGATATAGACACGCTTTTCATTCACAAGCTCCCTTTTGATCCGCCAAGCAATCCTTCCTTGATAGCATTAAGCAAAAATTACGAAAATCCGTTTGAAGAATTACAAATTCCGCGCACAATAATCACTTTAAAAAAACTGATAAACAGACTTAAAGGAGACCAAAACAAATCAAAAAAAGCAATAATTTTAGATCCAAGATTACTGGAAAGAGACTACGGACAAAAATTCATAAGCGCACTAAAAGAAATTGCACCTGTTGAAATTATTTCAGGGAACCTCTAAGAAACCTCTAACAACTCAAACGTATCCAGAAACCCCTTAACATCCTCATCGCTCGGATAACTGCCGTCTCTCATAATTACAAGTTGATACAGCCTGTTTCCAACTAAATAATTTTTAGCCGCGACATAAAACCCGCCACCATTCGCCTTAAAATACGTCCCCGGATATTTCCCGATAGTAATTTCTTTTTCCTCGTCGACTTTTGCGCCTTCACCCAAATTGGCAACCTGCCCATCCTTACTTCCTTTTAAAAGCTCTTTAGAATCAGCTGATTTCATGAGTTCGGTAGGATACTCGGCATAAGAAACCAAATATACTTTTGTAACGCTTTCCTCATACATAAAAGTATACATTGCTATATCTCCGACTTCGGTTGGAACGGTGCTTGTGGAGACCTCCGGTTCTTTCGGAAAATTAATTTTAAAATTACCGTCTTCTGAAACAAATTCTTCCCCTTTATATTTAACATCAACAACTGAAGATTCCTCTTTGACAGCATCTTCTCCGCCACATCCAAATAAAAATAAACTTAGAGATACAATCAGCAATGCTAGAAATTTTTTCATAGAAAAAGGTTAAATAGTACGATCATTCTAGCTGTTACCAAAAACTAAATCAACAAAAGCCATGAAGTACTACCCGACAATTCCCTTCAAGAAAAATCCAATCAAATAAGCGATTAAAGCGGCAAAACCCCCAATCATCGCAGTTTCAAACCCGGAAACCAGCCAACTTTTAAGTGAAAATTTGGATTTAACCGCTCCGACAATAAAAAGCGCAACTAAGGTAAGAACAGCGGAAAAAATAAAAACCTGATCGTTGGTAAAAGGCAAAAATGCCTTTCCCGTATATCCAAGAAGAGGAATAAATCCCACAATAATAAAAGAAATGAAAGTCGTCATTGCGCCTTTTAAAGGATTTATATTTTCATCGGCCACATGAAATTCATTTTTCATCATAATATCCACCCAAGCCTCGGGATTGGAAGTAATAATTTCAGTGGCCCTTTCAAGATCATTCCCTCTAAACCCATAATCGGTCAAAATTTCAACAACCTCGGATTTTTCCTTTTTTTCTTTTTCTTTTAGATGTTTGAATTCAATACTGCGAATTTTATGATATTGCTCAAGAGTGGCTTTTTCGCTTAGGTACTTCCCGATAGACATTGAAAATCCATCCGCAAATAAATTTGCAAAACCTAAAATTAAAATAACCGGCAAAGACAGTTCCGCCCCAACAACGCCGGCAACAACGGCAAAAGTGGTTATCGCACCGTCAATTCCTCCATACACAAAATCCGCTACATACCCGAAACTGGACACCATACCATGCTCTTCAAGCAAATCTTTGTCGACTTTCATGTGAAAAAATTTACGATAAAAACAGCCTAGCATAAGAAATTTTGCTAAGCAAAATTTCCATATGCTATACTCCAAAGCACTCAGCACATAACAAGCCCAAAAATAGCACATACGCTACCACAACTCCTTTATCCTATCAATGCCTTTGAGCCTTACATAGACAGTAACACTATGGAAATTCACCACGGGAAACATCATCAGGGATATGTGGATAAACTAAACCTGGCGCTGGCTCCATATCCGGATTTGGCAGAGAAACCGATTGAAGATTTATTAAAAGATTTAAGCCAAGTCCCTGAACAAATCCGCGTAACGGTAAAAAATACCGGCGGAGGTCATTATAATCATTCTCTTTTTTGGGAAATAATGGCTCCAGCCAGCCAAAATAAAGAAAAACCCATACCTGAAAGCATAATCAAAAAATGGGGAACAATAGATAAATTCAAAGAAGAACTTTCTTCCGCCGCGCTTACTATTTTCGGAAGCGGCTGGGCATGGCTTATCGTAGATACGAATGGAGAATTAAAAATAACACAAACTCAAAACCAGGATTGTCCGCTTTCTTCCGGGCAAAACCCAATTTTATGCTTGGATGTATGGGAGCATGCTTACTATCTCAAGTACCAAAACCGCCGTGCGGAATACATTGAAAACTGGGTAAATAATCTTATTAATTGGGAGGTTGTGGCGAAAAAACTGGCAACAGCATAATCCGCATAAGATAAAATTAGATTAGCCCCTTCCCTTAGCCAAAACCGGACTTTTGCAATTTTTGCAATCGACTATTGACAAACACAAAAAACCGTGTAAAATGCCCATCTTGTAAAACAATTTAATCCAAAAAACTATGTTTAGACCGGACGATTTGTCACGCACAGAGAGAAGCACCGAAGACACACCTGTTGCAGGAAGCCCGCATGACCCGACAACAGCTCGTAAACGAGAAGTACCGCAACAACCATTAAGCGCAAGAGCGCGAAGAAATGGAAACGTTCGTAAAGGATTCTTAGCCGGAGGACTTGGCACATTAGCTGCATCCGGCGCATTTCTTGCCCTTACGGTCGATCGCGGTCCTCAATCCCCTTCAGACGGCATAGAACTTACAGATCCAACTCTCCGAGCCATATATAGCTGTACAAGAGAAGCATTTTACTTAAGATCAAATCAGGATTTAGCAGATAGCTATCAATGGTTCGACAAAAACTGCCTCAACGGCAGTGATGAAAGAGTCAGAGACGCTATGGGAAGAATAGATGAAAGCCCGGAACCTCTGGACACTATCGTAAGAATACGAGATGCCGCTTTGCTGGAAGCGGGTATTCCTGGAAACGGCGAGGACAGCAGACCAAATCTGGTCAGCTGGGTATCTCATCCAACAAATATTGACAGCAGTAAACCTGTAACCGTAATGGAAATCACTGATACCGAAAAAGCGCGACTGGCCGCAGAAGAAGGCACGCTTATCTTAACTTACGCAACCAACAAATAAGCAAATCCGCCCCCCGTTAACTCAATTTTCGATTTTATTTAAAAAGAAATAGATAGTACAATATACTAGCTATTTCCTAATACATTAATATGTCCACCGCAATAATTTATCTGCTTCTCATCGTAGCAGTTTTGGCAGTCACGGTAATCGCCATATACAACGGTCTTATCCGCCTAAAAAACAAATGCAGCGAAGCATGGTCGGATATAGATACTCAGCTTAAACGCCGATATGACCTCATCCCGAATTTGGTTGAAACCGTAAAAGGATACGCACAGCATGAAGCCGGAACATTGGAAAAAATCACACAGGCGCGTACGGCCGCGATGAGCGCAAAAAGCTTGCCGGAAAAAGAACAGGCAGAGTTATCTTTAACAACCGCATTAAAATCAATTTTTGCGTTAGCCGAAAATTATCCCGATTTGAAAGCAAACCAAAACTTCTTGGATTTACAAAAAAATCTCTCGGAAATTGAGGAACACATCCAGTTATCACGCCGATACTACAACGCAACGGTACGGGACTTCAATACCAAAATCGAAGTGTTTCCAAACAACTTGATTGCAAAACCGATGGGATTTGCTCAACGCGAATTTTTTGAAGCCGCCGAAGAAGAAAAACAGACGGTGAAAGTGGACTTTTCAGCGAATCAACCGCCACAGCAAAAATAACAACAAATAAAATGAGGAGTTTTAAAAAAAAATTTCTTATAGCATTCGCTGTAGGAATATTCATTCTTCCGCAGTTATCGGCAAACGCCAAATATTCGGAAGCATGGGAAATTGACTCTTTTGTCTCAGATATTTACATACAGGAAAATGGCACAATTGACATAACCGAAATAATTACAGCGGATTTTTCAAAAGAAGCCCATCGCGGAATTGAGAGATCAATCCCATATAAATACGAAAATGGCTACAACGCGCAAATAAAAATAATTTCAGCGAAAAACGAAAAAGGAGAAGGATGGGAAACGAAAACATTTAAGGAATCAGGAAATTTATACGTCCAAATGACAACAAAAGATGACAGTCTTCTCCAAAATAAAAATACTTATAAATTAAACTACACCGCTAAAAACGTGATTACATTTCAAAATACGCACGATGAATTTTATTGGAATGTAAACGGTCCGGACTGGGTTGTCCCTACAGAAAACATAAGCGCAGCAATCCATCTTCCAAGAAATTTTAAAGAAACTGAAATTTCCCTGGATTGTTTTTCAGGAACTTACGGAGAGATAAAACAAGACTGCAAATGGAAAATGGCATCTCCAAACACAATAACTTTCTGGAGTTTAAAAGAATTTACACCATACGAAAATTTGACAATAGCAATCGGACTGCCAAAAGGAGCCATACAACGACCATCAAAAATCGAAAAATTTTTATGGTTTTTAAAAGATAACCCTCTCGCCCCCACAGCGCCAATCACACTTATATTGATGCTTTTCCTTTGGTGGAAATACGGCCGCGATGAAAAGATCATCAAAAACACAATAATGCCGCACTACACACCTCCGAAGGAACTTCTCCCAAGCGAAACCGGCACGCTTATTGACGAACACGTGGATCCGAGAGACATAACAGCGTCAATCATCGACCATGCAATAAAAGGCACTATAAAAATAACGGAAATAGATAAAAACGATTACGAATTTGAACTTATAAAACCGTATAAACACGAAAAAGAATTTGAAGAAATGATTTTAAGCACGATATTTACAAAAAACCAAGCCGGGAAAAAAGAAAAGTTATCAGAGCTAAAACCTGCTTTTAACCTAAGCATGAAAAGAATTGAAAAATCTATAATCAAAAAAATGATTGAAGCTGGATATTTCCCGCATAGTCCAAATACAATCCGCGCAATATATGGGGCGGCGGGCGCAGTTTTGGCATTTTCAGCCCTTTACATCACATCGAACATAAGCTCACTGCATGTAATAAATACTTTAAGCGTAATGATATCGGGCTTCATCGTAATAATAATCGGGAATTATCTCCCGCGAAAAACACAAAAAGGAACGGAAACTTACTATAAACTTAAAGGATTATACGAATACATAAACACCGCAGAAAAAGACCGCATGCAATTTCAGGAAGAAAACAAAATACTTTTCGAGAAACTTTTGCCTTATGCAATTGCGTTCGGACTGGTGAAAAAATGGTCGAACGCATTTGAAGACATTTTAAAAACACCTCCGGTATGGTTTGTAACAAGCCGTCCATGGGGCAATGGACATTTCACGATGTCGAACTTGGGAGATAGATTAAATTCTTTCTCGACAAGCGCGGCAAATAGCCTTTTCGCCCAGCATGGAGGGAAAAGTGGATGGAGCGGCGGAAGTGGATTTGGAGGCGGCGGATTTTCCGGTGGAGGATTTGGGGGAGGAGGAGGAAGAGGACTTTAATTGACTCACGAGTCCCAAACCTCTAAAATAGAGCCTTATAATCAATACCCATGGAGGCTCTTACTTCAGAAAAAGCCATCGACTTAATACAAGCTGTCCACGAGAAAATCGCAGGGACCAGACATCCGAAAGATGCATGTTATCCGGAACAATTTAATGAAATAATCCAAATATTCCAAAGAGCGGAAAATACCGTTATAAAAGTAAGAGACGACGGTGATACTGTAATGCTCGAAGTAGAAGTTGATACTGCTTTGCCTGAACACGAACTTCGCTTAAAAATAATCAGAGATACAAGAGGTTTGATTGCAAAACTACTTGGCAAAGGCAAACTGGACACAACAATATATGTATTAACTACAACCGGATACAGAACTTCTACTGAAGAAACTTTGGACAGTCAGCGGCACTTCCAAGGCACCGATAAAAGAAAAGAAAGTCCGTATACGCGCCAATCATACATGAACCTTTCCAGTATAATCGGAAAATTCCACGCCCTGCTCCAAAAATCATCCCGCCTAAAATTACATGCAGCTCAAACCGCTCAAAGACAAGGAGACTTCTAAAAAACCTACACCCCAAACTCCTCCTTAAGCATCTCGATTTCATCCCTTATTTCCGCAGCTTTTTCAAATTCAAGGTTTTGGCTCGCTATATCCATTTTATTCTCAAGACTTTCAATAAACCTTTTAGCTTCATCCCTTGGAATTTTTTTAGCATCAAGCCTTGATTTGCGGGGATCCTTCTTCTTTCCGCCAAACTGCGCGATATCTTTAACAGCCTTTTTAATTGTTTCCGGAGTAATTCCATGTTTTTTATTATAAACAATCTGCTTTTTACGACGCCTACTCGTTTCACCAATAGCCAATTTCATGGAATCGGTCATTCTATCTGCATACATAATCACAAAACCGTTCACATTGCGCGAACACCTTCCTATTGTCTGGATAAGAGCCCTGCCGCTACGTAAAAACCCTTCCTTATCCGCATCCAAAATCACAACTAAACTTACTTCCGGCAAATCAAGCCCTTCACGAAGCAGATTGATTCCAACAAGAACATCAAATTTTCCCAAACGAAGATCCCTCAAAATTTCAATACGCTCAATTGTTTCAATATCGGAATGCAAATACCTCACTTTTATATCGGCATCGGACAAAAATTCCGTTAAATCCTCCGAACTCCTCTTGGTTAAAGTTGTAACAAGCACGCGCTCGCCAACATCGGTACGTTTTTTAATTTCCCTAAGGAGATCCTCTATTTGTCCTTTAGTCGACCTCACCGAAATTTCAGGATCAAGAAGTCCGGTTGGCCTAACCACCTGCTCAACAACACATTTTTTTGGAGTATTTCTAAATTCATAGTCGGATGGAGTCGCGGAAACAAAAACAACATTTTTCATGTATCCCTCAAATTCTTTAAATTTAAGCGGCCTGTTATCATGCGAAGAGGGAAGCCTGAATCCATGCTCAACCAAAGTTTGCTTGCGTGAAAAATTGCCGTTATACATACCGTTTAACTGCGGAACAGTCATGTGGGATTCATCTATAAACATCAAAAAATCCTTGGGAAAATAATCCAGCAAAGTGGACGGCCGATGCCCCTCCACGCCATCATTTAAATAACGCGTATAATTTTCAACACCGCTGCAATATCCGGTTTCAAGAAGAATTTCAATATCATACTCCGTGCGTGTTTTTAAACGCTCGGCTTCTATATTTTTCCCTATTTTTCTAAGTTCGTTATATCTCAAATCAAGGTCTTTTCTTATACCTTCAACCGCCTTATCGATCTTTTCACTTGTAGTCACATCATGCTTCGCCGGAAAGATAGTCAAACTGTTAAGCTCGGCAATAAGCTCTCCGGTAAAACTATCCACTTCCGAAATCGCATCAACTTCATCTCCAAAAAATTCAATTCTGAAAACGGTATCGCGGTCGCGCGGAAAAATTTCCACCGTATCGCCAAGCACATGAAACATTCCATTTTTAAATTCCATTGAAGATCTGACATACTGAATA
>Ga0155921_130_pt1 | contig 11631 bp, 10 predicted proteins | sample RifCSPlowO2_01_FD_107575 | JGI IMG/M metagenome (GOLD analysis project Ga0155921, IMG submission 107575) | Candidatus Peregrinibacteria bacterium RIFCSPLOWO2_01_FULL_39_12 | reverse complement strand
AGTACCAAAAGCAGATATTACTTTGCCATCTTATGACAGGGCTGAAAATGCCAAATATCTCTCCATGGAAATAGCAAGTATGTTTCACGTGGAAGCTTGGGAGGGGCTTCTAGGAGATCCAAAAACAATCGAATCCATCCAATTGTGGTTGAGGCAAAGGATCCAAATGGCAGAGGTGGAAAGAGGGGACACCGTATCGCTGGTATTAAATCCATGGAATGAGCTGAATGGCATTGGGTTACAAAGTGTATCAGTGGCAATTAGAAGTGAAAGTGAATGGAAGTCTCCAACAATCGGAGTCGTGACAAGTGGAATGCTTGGCAACCCGGGCAAAATGGCCGAGGTACAATTTCCGGTAGAACAAGGAAAAGCTGAGGAAATTTTGTTTTGTTCAGATGATCTAATGATGGGTGGCGGAGAAGATGACGATGAAATACGAAGACACCGAAGAGATGATTCCATCTTGGTTTCCGGACCAAAAGCTGTTCGTACATATCTTGAAATGCAAAATGCCGCTCCTGAACAAGTGCGCAACGTGGTAAATCATGGAGTTTATATTTGCCTATTTGTAAACATAAGTTCAGGACAACCCAGAGGCGAAGATTTTAGTTCGGCACTGGATGATTAAGAAGCTATTACTTTTTATTTTCTTTAGAATTTTTTTGTTATGGCTGAGAAAGATTGCGAAACATCAAGAGGGGACATTCCGGACTGTTCCGATAAATCAGCCGAAGAAGCTCGTGCACGCGTAGAACAATTCGGGCGTTTAACAGCGCAAGAAACTCAAAAAATCAGATATTCAGCCAGAATCCGGATAACAACAGCAATTTCGCAGGAAACCCTTATATTGCACAGAAAATTAGCCGCAATCATAGAGAGAACTCAGGATGTGAACATAAGGAGACTGCTTAAAGCCCTCCACCAAAGGTATCTCTGTCTTGATATTAAAGAATTATGTACGGATGAAGATATTGGCTTTATAGAAAAATTAGTCGAAAAAGCAAATGCATATTTGGCGAGAATAGCAGCTACAGCGAAAACAGACTTAAACCCAACAATCTACATGCAAAACGGTTTTGTGTTGGTATGTCCAACAAAAGGACATGAGCCTGTTTATGTGATTGACAATGAAGAAACAAGAAAAACCATGCATTATGATGGTGCGAAAATTGCAAAGCCCGTGCCTGTGAAACCTGTGCCGGAACCAGCACAAAAACCTGTAAAAGGATCACCTTCTCGAAAACCTCAAGCGGAATTTCTCATTGCATCAACCTCTCCAGAAGACTCACGGGAAGCCGTTCCGGAAGAGAGATCATATCTGCAGTGCCTCAGAGAGAATCGTGACAAATTTAAAGGGGAAAAAAGTGAGATGAATTACAGAATAGCCGAAGCCATCGCTCTAGCCGCCGATAACCCTAGTTCAGATTCGGGAGATGAAGACGGAACAACAATACATGAATTGGAAAAGACATTAAAAGTAGCAGACCATACAATAGCTGGAAGGCTGGGAACAGTAGGAAGAATATTTAAAAGAATAGGAATAACTTTAGATATAGAAGAAGTTATTGCTGATGCCGACATGGATAAAGCTGCAGAAAATTCAGATGAAAATTATTTTTATAGAATAACCATATTCTGGACATCGTCACTGGAATATGATTCCGAAACCACATCTGCTGGTAGAAAAAAAGGTAAAAAGTGGGGAAGAGCTCCATCCAGAGGCAATGTGGAAAATATGGAAGCGAAAGAGGATCCAAATGACATTTTCCCGGCTTTCCGAAATGTAAAATTTATTACAGCAGTACAATTCAATGAAACGATCGTTGAAGCGCTTATGGGCGACGCAGGTATTTGCACGTATGAAAGAAATGCCTCAAGTGATGATGCGAAAAAATTACTGCGAAGCATAAACGCCTGTGAAATGGATGATTCAATAAAAGACCGTGTGGAAGAATGGAAAAGAAAATTATTTTTGGGAATACGACGATGCAGAAAATATGGTTGTCTTTACAGAGGGGCGGTTTCGGTTCTATTAAGAGGGATAAATGTGGAAGACGATGAAGCCTAAAAGTAATTTTTCAACTTCTTGTAGATGTTTCCGCGAAAACCAATATCTAAAACAAAATTTGCTTTTTACTGGCTTAAAGGTTAAACTGCAACCCATTTATTAATAAAATTACAATGGCTTATAATGATCACGGTAGAGGAGGTAAAAGATTTGGTGGTGGTAGAAGACCGCCAATGCAAATGCACCAAGCAATTTGTAGTGAGTGCGAAAAATCTTGCGAAGTGCCTTTTAGACCTAGCGGTGATAAACCGGTTTTTTGTAGTGACTGCTTCAAAGGTAAAAACAATGACTCAAGAGGAGAAAGATCGGGCGGTAGAGATTTTGGAAGACATGATTCCCGTGGCGGCGGTGGTGGCAGGAGAAGTTATGGTGACAGAGATTATGCCGAAAGACCTCCAGTGGAAATGCATGAAGCTGTTTGCAGTGATTGTGGCAAAGAATGTGAAGTCCCATTTAAACCTTCCGGAGATAAGCCAATCTATTGTGATAAATGTTTTGGCAGGAATAAGGAAGTTAAAAGTGCGCGACCTTCCGCTGGTGGCAACAGTAAACTTGATGAAAAACTTACAATGATAAACATAAAACTCGATAGAATTTTGAAGGTTTTAGACGCCGGGGCTTCGAATAAGGTAAACAAAGAAGTGAAGGAAGCCAAAGAAGCTAAAGCTCCAACTAAACCTGAAGCAAAATCACTGATAAAGAAAGTGAAACCAAGCAAGACAAAGGTGAAAGCGGCGAAAAAATAAGATTTTCTAACAGGGGACGCTCTCAGGGACATGCTGAAAAACATTTTATTTTTATAGGAAATTTTGCGAAGCAAAATTTCTGTGGTGGGCCTGGTTGGAATTGAACCAACGACCAATCGGTTATGCATCTTACTGCTATTTTCATAGACCCTTTCGAGTTTGTAAGCTGGACTATCCCTTGTTCTAAAGTCTGCCCTGGCAAACTTTTTTAAAACTCTGCCGTCTAGTCTCTACACCTCCCCTCGGTTTCAACCGAAGATTTGGCTCGGGATTACCATAGTTACTCATTGTAACTTTAGGCTTCCCCGAATTTGACAGATTATACCCGACCGTAAAGGACGGGCAGCCCTTTGATATAGATACGTATTATGTTACTATCTGGTTATGAAATCTTTCATAAACTGTAAAATCTGTGGAAAAGAATTGGGAGGTAAACAACAAATGTTTTGTAGTTTACGCTGCAAAAACAAAACACATCAGTGCTATCAAGCTCAACAAGATCGCGGTTTACAAAGAAAACTACAGATAGTTAAAGAATTAGGTGGAAAATGTTCGATTTGTAATTATAACAAAAATCTATCAGCACTAACATTCCATCATCAAAATCCTAAGAGGAAAGACTTTAAATTAGATATTCGGTCACTTTCTAACAGGAAGTTTTCTAAAATTCAGAACGAACTTCAAAAATGTATTTTAGTTTGCCATAATTGTCATTCCGAAATTCATCATCCTTTAGCACAACTTAGCATCATATCTTTAAGCCGACTGCTCTAACCACTGAGCTACAGGCCCACTTTTTAAAGAACCGGTGCCAAATACCGAACATCTCAATCGTCAAAAATTACATCTGGCACACGACAGAGTTTAATACAAAAAATACTCGAAAGCAAAATTTATTTAGATTCGCCCGCAACTATCCCTGCAACAGCTTTTACTCCGCCCTTTTCCAAAGCAGCCAAAGCCAAAGCCAATCTTGATTTCTTTCGTGCCGCAGTATTTTTATGAAGGAGATGTTTCTTGCAGGCGGTATCGATAACGGAATATATATGAGGCAGATTTTTCTTTATATCTTCCAGTTTGCCTCCTTTTATCAACTTTAACTCATTCTTCATCAATGTTTTAACTTCGCTTTTAAGAGGATGATTTCGCGCTCTCCTCTTAATATCCTGTCTCATTTGCTTCTTTGCGGATTGGATTACTGGCATTTTGCTTGTTTTAGAATAATAATAAGCGTCGGTAGTCTAAGATAAGCGTAACCCTAAGTCAAATAAAAAATTTATGACCCGCATATATGAATCTGCCTAAACAAATTGTCCTCGCGTCCAAAAGTCCAAGAAGAAAAAAACTTCTTAAAGGAATCAAAGTGGATTTTATTGTCCATCCAAGCGATTTTGAAGAAAAAGATACACACTTAACTCCGGAAGAACTCGCCATGCATAATGCAATCGGAAAAGCTCAAAACGTCGCGCATCACTATAAAAATGCCCTTATAATAGGAGTGGACACCGTTGTAGCGGTTGGTGAACATCAAATAGGCAAGCCGAAAGACAGGGAGGATGCAAAGCGTATTTTAAGGCTTCTTAGCGGAACCACTCACAAAGTTATCTCTGCAATATGTATAATCGATTCAAAAACAAAAAAGAATGTATCCGGGCTCGAAACGACATTGGTAACCGTAGACCGTCTGGAAGAATCCGACATTGAAGCTTATATAAATTCAGGGGAAGGTAAGGATAAAGCCGCCGGATATGCCATCCAGGGTTTAGGCTCGCTTTTTATCAAAAAAATTGATGGCGATTATTTTAATGTTGTCGGTTTGCCGATTTTTCTTTTAAGAAAACTCCTTAAAGAATTTGGGATCAAAAGCCTCCTTTAATACCCCGCTAAAACATTATTACAATTAACTATTGACAAAAAAGCAACTCCATGCTAAAGTTGAGCACTTAATTCGCTTACTAACAAATTTTCTTATGTTTAATACGCTTAAAAAATGGCTTACGAAAGCCGTAATAACAGGTTTGACAGCTGGTCTTATAACAACCGGCACCGCTCACGCGTTTACTCTTACAACCCTGCCTTCGGTGAGTATTACCAGTGTGGCAATATCTCAGTCAACCATTGATGTTTCTAAAGATGAAACAGCTAAAATTTCTTATTGTACCGGCGCAGAGTCAAAAGTAACTTTGGGGATATATCAGTCGGAGAACCAATCCTCATCTAAAAAAGTTGCAATGTTGACTGTATCTGAAAACAAGAAAGCGGGCTGTTATCAACCTGTTTGGGAGGGAAAGTACGGATTGGAAAATGAAACCGGAGTCAAAGGTGAAAAAGTAAAAGACGGTGACTATTTTTATTATCTTAAGTCGGAAGGTGTCCCTAACGTATCGACCGGAACCGCCTCTAAAAGCGGGTGGATTACGGTAAAAACTTTAAGCAACCAGCTAAAAATAACAGATGTGGAAGTGGATAACAGCACTTTTGATCCTTATGACGATCAGGAGGCTGAAATTACATTTTCTGTCAGCCAGGATGCCACTGTCACTGTCGAAATTTCAGATGAAGATAACGACAAAGTTGTTACTTTGGTTAGCAAAAAAGCCTACACGAAAGGTGAGCACACAGTTGAATGGAATGGTGAAAATGATGAGGGCGATAAGGTTGAAAACGGCGAATACACTTATAAAATCAAGGCTGAAACATCTTCTGAAAAAGATACTGAAACGGGAACTGTCAAAGTAAAAAAAGGATTTGAAGGCGATGACGAAACAGATGAAGCACGCATTAAAAATATATTTACTTCAAAGGAAAATTTTGATCCGGGCAGAAATGAAAAAGAGTTTATTGTATTTACACTTATGGCTGAAGGCGATTTCAAAGTTGTTATATCTAAAGATGACAAAAAAATAGAAACACTTGCGGATGAAGAAAATGCCGCTCCCGGTTCTTATGAAATTCAATGGAAAGGGGATGAAGTTATAAATAAAGAAGGCAAATATACTTATAAAGTTACAACTCAAAATTCAAGTGGTGAGGATATGGAAGAAGGAATAATAGAAGTTGAAGAAGATGAAAAAGAGAATAAAAAGCCAAATGTATATAAGGATACAACCGCTCCGTTGGTGTTTTCTCCTAAAAATTCCGAGCTCGAAATATCTTTTAAGATGGAAAGGGAAGCGGATGTTACAATTGAAATTCGCGATAACAGCGACACGGTTGCAACAGTTGTTGAGAATGAAAATTTTGGCGAAGGATCGCACAGCGTTTATTGGAATGGAAAAGATAAATACGGTGACTACGCAGAAGATGGCATCTATGAATATAAAATTATCGCTTCAAACAACAAGGGAAAAGACGCAGAAAAAGGAAAATTTGAAGTGAAAGATTCGTCCATTGCAAAAAATGGCGGTCAAAAATCATGCGCCGGATTTAGTGATGTAAATGAGAACAGTGCGGATTGCGAGGCTATTGAATGGGCGGTTAGTAAAGATATTTTTAAAGGATACAACGATGGAACATTCAAACCTGATAAAGCAATCGAACGCGCAGAAGCTTTAAAAGTAATTTTGGAAGCTTTGAGCGTTAAAATTCTTGATAATAACGGCCAGAAATTAGGATTCACGGATACGGATAAAAACGCATGGTACGCTTCTTATATCAAAACAGGCTTATCTTTGGGAGTTATAAATGGATATTCCGATGGAAAATTCAAACCCGGCAAAGCCGTAAATAGAGTAGAAGCATTAGTTATGATGCTTAACACGGCTAAGGTAAAAGATAATATAATTATTCCTACAAGCAATTATGGCCAGCCTTATTTCGACACGCCGAACAATTCAGATACAAAGTGGTACATTTCTTACGCATGGTTTGCGAAAACCAACTCATTGACTGATAACGAATTTTACTTTTATCCTGCAGATCCAATGACTCGCGCAGAAATGGCTGATATGCTGTTTAGATATACAGAAATTTTGTAAACAAAATTTCTTTTATTCTTGCTATCAGGCAAAGCTTCTTGCTACTATTTATCGTAGCAGAATTTACTAACCAAATTTCCTATGTTTAGAGGATTAAAATCATTGCTTGCAGGACTAATAGCAGGTACAGCTATTGGAATTTTATTCGCGCCTAAAAAAGGCGAAAACATCCGAAAAGAATTTAAAAAAGAAATAAAAGAAGGAGGCATTGGTTTTAATACAGTCAAAAACACATTGATTGGAATGGGCGAAGATATAGGTGACACTGTAAAAGGCACGGAAACATTTCAAAAAGGAGAAAAAAGCTTTGGAAATTATCTCAAGAAAGCTAAAAAAGGAGCAAAGGACGCTGTTCACAGTGTGACCGAAAAATTTAAAGGCAACTAACATGAATCCAGTAATAGGAATCATTGGCGGCAATGGCCGAATGGGTCGGCTTTTTGCAAATTTTTTCATGGGAAAAGGATTAAAAGTTCTTATTTCGGATGTTGGAACGAGAAGCGAACCAAAAGGACTTGCTAATAAAAAAACGTTTGCGCAACGTCCGCCTCTGCCGGTGCCACAAACACCAAAACTCACGAACAAAAATCTTGTACAAGGATCGGATATTGTGATTGTTTCAGTCCCGATAGATAAAACAATTAAAGTCATAAAAGAAGTTTTGCCATATATGAAACCGGCTTCAGCGATAATGGATTTCACTTCAATTAAAGAAGCGCCGGTCAAAGCCATGCTTAAAGGAAAATGCGAGGTGATGGGTATGCACCCGATGTTCGGAAACAGCAATCCGATTCCGGGTCAAACTATAATTCTTTGTCCGACGGTAAAATCTAAAAAATGGTCGAAATGGATGGTAGATTTTCTGAAAGAAAATCGCGTTAAAATCGAAAAAATGACACCTCCCGAACACGACAAAACCATGAATATAGCTCAAGGGCTTATTCACTTTGCGGAAATAACTTTTGCCGATGCTTTGCGCAGATGCAAGCTGCCGATCAGGCAGCTCTTACAGTACACAGGCAAGGCTTCAGAGCTGAAAATTCAGCTTGCTGCCCGCATTATTGCTCAGGACGCAGGACTTTACGGTAGCATTCAAATCGAAAATCCTTATGCTCTTAAATCTCTCAATCAATACAAAAAATCAATTGATGAATTGATAAAAATCGTCAAAAAAAAAGATTTAAAAGCATTTAAAAGATACTTTGATAAGAACAAAAAATATTTTGGTAAATATGGGGATGAGGCACTCCGCGACAGTTCGATTTTGATTGATAAATCGCTCGAATTGCAACACTTGAAACAAAAAACGTCTCATCGCATTAAACCAGCCAAAAAACATCAACTACGGTAGATAACAGCTCCCTTTACTCCAGCACCAGTTGCCCTTGCAGATTACAGAATTCTTCGCCGGTTTCCTTATCGGTTAACTTTTTTGTGAAATCAACACCCGCTGTAAGACAAAGCTGTGCGATGGCATCATTTTTGCTAAAGTTTTTAAGAGGAGGTGCTGTAAAAATATGTTTCTTGTTCTCTATACTTTTGGCTTCATTCTTGGAGTTAAAAGGTAAAAAATCCACTACTCTGCCTGGCCACACTTTAAACACAGCCCGATAACCGTTGTAACTGGTAGTCAAAGTTTTTACGCGTGTACCAACATACTGATCATCAACAACTTTGATACGGTACATATTCACATAAACATTTTTCAAAACTTTATCAGGAGTCGCAGGATCCTCAATCACAACCACTTTATATTTGACAATCTTTCCATTGGTATCGGCAGCAAGAACGGTCGAAACGGGAAAAATACTGAATAAAAAGATAACGGTTAGCCCGGATACAATATAACGTAAAAGTTTCATATGATTTTGATTAATTAATTATCGCAAATTTAGCACAACGTCCGGACAATATCAACCTACTCTAATTCACCATTCCGCCGTAGCACTCCTCGCAATAAACTTTTTCGGAACGTTCCGGAGAATAAGTGATTTTGATATCCTTGTCGCACTTTTCACACTTTCTATCCCATAGATGTTTGGGATTGCGCGCCTTAAATCTGTCCATGAATCTGCAGTCCGGACATTTGCGCGAAACAGGAATATTCATTTTTTTATAAAAATTCAGTTCTTTTGGCATGATTTTATAATTCTTGCCGCAATCGCCGCAGACCAAAATTTGATCGCACACGCTCGCGTCGACATCTTCCAAATCATCCGGAATATTATAAGTTTGTTTCAAATATTCTTTCGGATCAGTCTCCCTCCAACGATAACCGCAATTCAATTTCAAAGCCTCTTTTTTAGTCAAAGGGAATCTGTAATTTGCAGCGGTTTCGTTGTAAGCGAAAGGCGAAAGGCTGATCGGAAAAAATTGTCCAAATTCCTTTTGCGCGCTCGCGCCGTGGGCTCGTTCTTTTTTCATATGTTCAATAATCCGCGCCTTCATCTTCTCATATTCATCAGGCTTATATTCCTTATTCAAAATACAATATTTTTTTGTTTTGAGCCCCGCGCATCCAAAAATATATCTGCAATAAAAGCAGCAATCACTGTAAAACGCATCACTGCTGTCTGAAACAAAAGTGTTGAAAGCGCAATTATTCACCGCCTCAACACCAACTCCCTCATATATCCATTCGCTATGACCCATTCCATACACATCCATAATATCGTGGCTGTTAAAAATCCATGTGCAGTAAGAGCAATCCTGGAGTTCAAAAGAGTCAAAACAATCGTAAGCATTCTTGCAGTTAATCAGATAATCCCCGGAAGAATTTTCCACATTCAAATTCCTGCTGGCGCGATGCGGCTGTTTTTTGGATAAATCAACAAAATACGATTTGCAATTCAAAAATTTACTGAATTTATTGAGCTCCAAAACCTTCAACTTTTTTTGATAAGTCTCTTTGGTATAAGGCTCATTCATTATATAAAAACTTTTGTTGCGCAGACCGTAACATCCGACACAATCATGGCATCCTATACAGTCGTAACAAAACAATAAATTACTGGAATTTTGGCAGCTTTGAGCATTTATGCAGCCATAAAGTTTGTTGCTGTCCATGCATTGATAACAAAGCTCGCAATCATGCAAAAAACTGCAGTCGTAACAATCTCTGATACTGTTGGAATGAGAGATGTACATGCAGTCTTCGCATTTTTCAATCACCATTGAGAGATAGCAATTTTTGTTGTCGTAAGCCTGTTGGCAGTAATCGCTGTTTGTGGGATTTACATTGAATAAGCCAATACGCGGCACTTCCAAAAGCAGTTCATGAAATTGTTCAAAAAAGGACCTGTTAAAATCAAAATCCTGCGCGTATTTGGTGGCATCATGTTTGTCGCTCCACCATTCATCCGCGGCATAAACTTTGTAAGGGGAGTCGGGCGCATATATCGAAATCATGGATTTGCCTGATAAATCGCTTGTACGCTTGTAAAATGTCCTTTCATTGCGGAAACAAAGCTTATGTTGAAGTCTGCAATCGGGGCACATTTTGGGATCGGGCGAATCAAAATGTTTGTAAAACTCGCGGTCGGCATCGCGGATTTGAAAATCTTGTTTGCAGTTTAGGCAGGTTGGCATGAGCCCATTATCACAGCTAAAATATCTTTTGCAAGATATAATCTGTTAAGCTGCTTCGGAAAATTTTTTCAGACCCGCATCCAAAATGTTTCTTAATTTTCCTAATGCAGAGATTGCCTCACCATTTCTCTCTGCCGAAGATAAATCTTCAAAAATACCTTGCGAGAGAGCTGTAATTTCCGAATCTATTCCTGAAATTTTCTGTCTTATAAGATCCGTTACATTGACTGAAAGGCTGAGATCTTCTCCTGCCTCCTTAATTAGGTCATCATAAAAAGAAATACATCTTCTAATTTCATTTGAATCTCGATCATCTAATGCCTTTTTAAAATCCTTTGCTAACTTTTCTTCTCTTTCTTTAAACAAGTGTCTCAGATTGAATTTTTTAACTGCAACCAACTGCTCATTGAAAGTTTGGATCCAATTATCCATCGAACTAACGCCGTCAGGGAGAACGCTGCTATCAAATTTAGAAAATCCTGCTCTCAAAACTTCCAGACCACCTGCAATAACTTTACTTTTTCTTTCGATTTCGTATTTTACGAATGGCTCTTTCTTATCTTCTTCAAATTTTCGTACAATCTCTTCGAGACTTTGCATCTCCTCACTTACTCTTTTCTGCCAGTATTCCAATTCCGTAGGCAGTTCAATGCCGTATTTCTCGGCTAATCGCCTAATCAACGATTCATCTTTACCTCCTCCGGCACTTCCCGAATACAGCTCGGGAGCAAGATGTTCTGTTAAGACTTTCCTAATTGCTATTTTAGCTTGTGCCTCCAAAGCAGTTGCTTGCTGAGAAGAAATTATGCCGTATTTATTTAAAATTTCTTTTATCTTGTCCATTTTTCTGTCGTGATTATTAGCATACCAAAGAGCTGGGCATCCCTTTTCAGTTATATAAAATGAAAGAGCTAATTCACCAATATATTTTCTTACAAAGTAATCAAAATCCTCATCCGGCATTTCTTCTCCAAAAAATTCTCGAAATTTTTCTAGAAACTCCCACATTTTCATCATATAGTCTTCGTTTATACCAGTATGTAGACTACCATCAATAGAATCACCAATCCTTACTATACCGTAAGATCCCATTGCGTCCTGTAGAATACCTCTACACGTTTGATATTTACTTCTTTTATCCAGATATGGTGACTCTACTGTAGCCTTGATTTTTTCTATAAATTGAGGAAGCCGAAAGGATTGAGTTTCAAATATTCTCGTTATTGAGATTTCAAATCCGTTAATGCTTGCA
>Ga0155921_107_pt1 | contig 11682 bp, 6 predicted proteins | sample RifCSPlowO2_01_FD_107575 | JGI IMG/M metagenome (GOLD analysis project Ga0155921, IMG submission 107575) | Candidatus Peregrinibacteria bacterium RIFCSPLOWO2_01_FULL_39_12 | reverse complement strand
GTATTCTGATGGATCCGCCGCCGATTTCGCTTCCGTTAAGAATTATGTCATACGCTTTTGCCAAAGCTTTTTCCGGATTGCTTTTTAATTCTTCCGGATTTTTCGGCGCGGTAAAAGGATGATGTACGGCATTTAATTTTTTCGTTTCTTCGTCGCGCTCAAACATCGGGAAATCGGTAACCCACAAATAGGCAAAAACGTTTTCATCTATAAGATTCATCTTTTTAGCTGCGGCTATTCGGACATATCCGAGCGAAGTGCATGCAATTTCAAATTTGTCGGCCGAAAAGAAAATAATATCGCCGTCTTTTGCTTTACATCTTTTAACAATTTCTTTTATTTCCTCATCTTTAAAATATTTTGTAAGAGGGGATTTAAGCTCTCCACCTTGAAGGACAATGTAAGCAAGCCCCTTAGCTCTATATATTTTCGCTATCTCAGAAAACTCATCTATTTCTTTTCTGGTAAATTTTGCTCCGCTTGGAACGTTCAAAGCTTTAACAACTCCGCCTGATTCGGCTGTGTTTTTAAAAATGCTGAATTCACATTTTTTTGCGATATCGGTAATATCGACAATTGGCAAATCGAAGCGCAAATCGGGCTTGTCACTGCCATAAGTATTCATCGCTTCGTGATAAGTTAAAACGGGAAATGGAACTTTTTTTATTTTTTTATTCCGAGCGAATTTTTTGGTTAAATCTATAAGAAGAGGTTCGTTCACTTTCATAATATCCTCCATGTCTACAAAAGACATTTCCAAGTCCAGTTGTGTAAATTCGGGCTGGCGATCACCGCGCTGATCCTCATCTCTGAAACATCTGGCGATTTGGAAATATTTATCGAAACCAGCCACCATTAAAAGCTGTTTTAACTGCTGAGGAGATTGCGGCAAAACATAAAATGTCCCCGGATAAAGCCTGGAAGGGACCAGATATTCTCTGCTTCCCTCGGGAGTTCCCTTTATAAGAATTGGCGTTTCAACTTCTATAAAACCTTCTTTGTCAAAAAAATCCCTGATAAATTTAATGATTTGATGCCTTAGTATAATATTGTTCTTAAGCCGGTCGCGCCTCAAATCGAGATATCTGTATTTTAGCCTGATTTCTTCACCCAACACCCCGCCTTCGTCTATTTCAAAAGGAGGAGTTTTTGAAGGATTTAAAACTGCCGCTTTCGATACAAGTACTTCAATTTTTCCTGTATCTAAACTTTTATTTTCTTGTCCTTCAGGCCGCATCCTAACAGTTCCTTCAATTTGAATCACAAATTCACCACGCACACAGTCCATAACTTTATGCGCATCGGCAAAATTCACAGGATCGGAAACTATTTGAGTGATTCCGTAACGGTCTCTTAAATCTATAAAAATCATGCCGCCGTGATCCCTTCTCCTATAAACCCATCCGCATAATGTAATTTTTTTTCCTGCCGATTTTTCGGTTAGACCATTGCAGGTGTGAGTTCTGTACATACCGTCATCTTAATTGGCAACAAGCAAAGAATCAATATCAGCTTTCAACTCGTCGGAAATTTTTATTTTAAAGGGAAGTTTTATTCTGCGTTTTACATTGGACAAATAAAGCTCAACATCCGTATCGCCCCTGTGTTTCATCAGTAAATCTTTTAAAGATGTCATAATTTCATTATCGGCGCTTGCCGGAATTTCAATTAAGTAAGAATCATTTTTAGCACAATCACAAACATCGCCCACATCAAAATTCTCTATAACATTTATGGATTTCCCCTCTATTCCGGGAACGATTGCTTCCAAATCTTCAGTTAAAATATCATCCAAAAGTCTTATTACGATATCGGACTTATCGTCGGGCTTGTATAAACGGCTTTTTTTCGCATTTTCCATCATTGTATCGAGCGAAAGCACTTTTGCAGTATCGCAAATAACCTGATATTGGCTTCTTCTATGATCCAATTTTCCGTTAAATCCGATAATTAAATCTTCATTAAGTTCCGCTCCGTAATGAGCTAAAGCTTTGGGAAACATAATCCCGTTAACCTTTCCGCTCGGATCCTCGATTACAAAAGTAGCCATGTATCCGCCATTCTTAGTCAAAACTTTTTTTAAATTGGTAATCATGCCGAGCACTTTTACAGTTTTACCGACCTGTTTTTGTGTCAATTCTCCGATTAAATTTGCCTTTTTCGCTATATAGGATTTTAACCCGCGCAAAGGATGCCCTGAAACATATAACCCGAGGAATTCTTTTTCCCATTTTAGATGCTGTATGCTTGTCGCCTGAGGCACTTTTTTTAAAGTAAATGCAATTTTTTCCGCTTCATCTCCCATAAATCCGAATATATCGGTTTGTCCGTTTGTCACTGATTGTTGTATCAATTTCGCATATTTGCATATTCCATCGTAATTTTCGGATATCTGATTTCTATCTCCAAGATCGTCAAAAGCGCCGCTAAGCGCCAAAGCCTGAATCAGTTTTTTATTTAAGATTTGGGCGGAAACGCGTCTCGCAAAATTTTCCAAAGAAGTATATTCGCCTCCTTTTATGCGTTCGACAATTATTTCATTTATGGAACCCTCGCCGACTCCTTTGGTCGCAAGCAGACCAAACCTTATTTTGTCATTATTGATTACGGTAAAATTTACGCCCGATTCATTAATTGACGGCGGCAAAACATCTATTCCCATTTCAATACATTCTTTTATTTCAAGAACAATTCTATCCGTATTGCCGGCATCACTGCACAAAAGCGCAGTCATAAATGCGGTAGGGAAGTGTGCCTTTAAATAAGCGGTTTGATAAGCAATAAGCCCGTAACAAACGGCGTGCGCTTTATTAAATCCATATCCGGCAAAAGGTTCGATAACTTTGTCGAAAACTTCTTCCGCGAATTGTTTTTTATGACCGTTTTTAACAGCTCCTTCAATAAATTTTTCCCTTTGTTTGGTAAGAAGCGACCCTATTTTTTTGCCCACAGCCTTGCGCAAAATATCGGCTTCTCCAAGAGTAAAACCGGCAAAATCACGCGCAATCTGAAGAATTTGCTCCTGGTATACGGCAACACCGTGAGTCGGCTGTAATACTTTTTTAAAAGATTCATGAAGATAATGAACTTTTTCAGGATGATGTTTCCCCTCTATGTATTGGGGAATCCACTCCATCGGACCGGGTCGATATAAAGCGCCCATGGCAACGATATCATCAAACTCGGTCGGCTTGAGATTTTTTAAATATCGCTTCATCCCTGCGGATTCCAACTGAAAAACACCGGTTGTATCCGCATGTTGTAAAAGTGCAAAAGTTTTTTTGTCATCTAAAGGAATTTTTTTAATGTCCACTTCTTTGTCATGCACAACTTTTACAATTTTCTCGGTTTGTTCGATGATTGTAAGATTTTTAAGCCCCAAAAAATCCATTTTGAGAAGTCCGATATCTTCAAGAGGCTTCATTGAATACTGCGTGACAATTTCAGTTCCGCCGCCAGCTCCATATTGAAGAGCGGTATACTCGGTTAAAGAATCTTCCGAAATTACAACCGCGCATGCGTGGGTTCCTGCGTGTCTGAGAGTACCTTCCAGTTTCACCGCATGATCAAGCAAAATTCTTGCACGTTCATTATCTTTATAAGCTTTTCCCAAAGCGGGATCATCCTTAATAGATACGCATAGGGGAGTGTTCTTCCCTAAAACGGGAGGCGGAATAGTTTTTGCAAGTTGATCCACTTCATCATAAGGATAGCCAAGCGCTCTTCCAGTATCGCGTACAGCGGCTCGCGGAGCCATAGTTCCAAAAGTAATTATCTGGGAAACATTGTCGCGTCCATATTTTTCGATTACATAATTGAGAACCTCATCTCTACGATTATCTGCAAAATCAATATCGATATCGGGCATGCTAACTCTTTCCGGATTCAGAAAACGTTCAAAAAGAAGTCCGTATTCTATAGGATCCAGATCGGTAATATTGAGCGACCAAGCTAAAATTGATCCTGCAGCCGAACCGCGTCCCGGTCCTACGGTTATATTTTTTTCTTTCGCATATTTAACAAAATCATGAACAATCAAAAAATATGTGTCAAAACCCATATTATGCACTGTAGTAAGCTCGTATTTCAAACGGTTTTTATAATCCGCGGGTATTTTTTTGCCTCCAAAACGATTTTTTAAACCTTCCTCGCAAAGCATTTTTAAATAAACTTCGGGGCTTTCATTTTGAGGAGTCTTAAACGATGGAATTAAATTTTTTCCAAAATCAATTTTAACATTACAGGCATCGGCAATTTTTAAGGTATTTTCAATCGCGCCGGGAAAATCCTTATACGCTTCCCTCAATTCGTTAATGTCACGGATGGAATAATCGCCTATATAGCGCATCCTGTTCTCATCATTAACATTTGTTTGTGTCTGAATACATAACAAGATATCATGCGCCTCGCTGTCCTCAGGCCTTGGATAATGTGAGTCGTAAGTTAAAACCAAGCCGAGCCCGTATTTTTTCCCGAATGTTTTAAGTTTTTCATTTACAATAACCTGATTTTCCATGAGCGGATTATCCTGAATCTCAAGAAAATAATTCTCTTTCCCGAAAATTTCTATGTGTTTTTCAATCAAGTTACAAGCTTCTTCATCGTTCCCGGAAAGGATAAGCCTAGGCAAATGTCCGGCAATACATCCGCTTAAAACAATAAGTCCTTTGCTGTAAGCTTTTAAAAGCCCATAATCCACCCTTGGTTTATAATAAAATCCTTCAAGATTGGCTTTTGTGGTTAATTTTAACAGATTATGGTAGCCCTCGGAATCTTTCGCCAAAACGGTTAAATGGTACGGTTTATTATCGATTTTGGCCTCTTTATCAAAACGTGTCCTGGGAGCGACATACATCTCACAGCCCAAAATTGGCTTTATGGAAGCCTCTGTAGCGGCATAATAAAATTCAATCAGCCCGTAAGTCACACCGTGATCGGTTAAAGCGGCAGCAGGATATCCCAATTCTTTTGCTCTTAACACTATATCTTTCGGTGTCCCGAATCCATCGAGCAGGCTGTAGTGCGAATGTGCATGTAAATTTACAAAACTCATTGTGAAGATAAATTAGACATCAGATGAAGATGCAAATGAAAAATTTCCTGACCGCCGTCTTTTCCGACGTTAAATTGCAATTGATAACCTGTTAAAGATAGTTTTTTCGCAATATTTTTAGCGCTGTTTATAAGATGTCCTACGATCTTTTCATCACCTTCCTCCATTTCGGAAATTGAAGGGATATGTTTTTTAGAAACTATTAAAAGATGAGTCGGCGCTTTTGGATGAATATCGCGAAATATCACGCACAAATCATCCTCATGCAAAAGGTTTGCATCAATTGATTTGGAAGCGATCTTGCAAAAAACACAATCATCCATATACGTTGTATTAAGAATACGGGACCTAAGTATAGAACAGAAAGCCATCTATTTTCTAGATGTTTTTTTTGCTGTTTTTTTTCTCGTCCAGAGAATAAACGGCGCGACCTACTCTCACAAACTGCGGATTTTTCTGAAGATTTAATGAGATGGTTCCTTTCTTTACATGTCTTTGCTTTAAAACACCTTCGATAATTTCTTGCTTTGTGAGCGGGCTTTTCTTTCTTAAAAGAGATTCAATAACCTCAGCAACAGTTCCTTTTGTATATCCGAATTCCTTTAAAGCATAAAGTCCTCGACCAACCAATACGAATTGATCGTATCTGATAAGTTCGTTATGAACAGCCTGAACTGTAACAACTTTTTTATCAAATCCGGCTGCGGAAATTCTATTTGCAATTTCAACGAAATGTAGAGGTTGCTTTGCGTTCTTTAAAATTATGTATGATTTATCTCTAATGCTTCGTGGATTTATGTGTCTCCATACCATCAGTCCGAAAGCATCGCTTGTTTTTTTGATTCGTTTATCGGTTTCAAGCGAAGAGCTTATAAGCGTATCAGGATAAGAAGCCAGCTTTTCATCAAGCAATTGACGAATTTGAACGATAAGCTTTGGAGTTTGAACAACATCTCCTTTCTTTTTAAGAACCTTAACGCCGGCGCTTACGATGTTTTCTATCAATACAAGAGTAATATCCTTAACTCTCCAGAAAGGGTGGTAAACGTTGTTTTTATCAACTTTGCTGAAATTTTGATTGATATTTAACGCAAGCCTTATAATGTTTGCATCTATTTGCTCAGTGGATTTTAGATAGTTCAAAATTTCGCTTACAATTGCCGTTTCCAAAATAACACCTCCGTGTTCGGCGATAATTTTATCTGCAATCTCATTTACTAGGCTTAATTTGGTGATCTGAACTGTTCTTCGTAACTTGCCTAATGCAATCTTCTCAATTTGGCGAATACGCTCTCTGGTTACGGAAAACTGCTGACCGATGCTTTCCAAAGTCCTTCGTGGTCTGTTATCAAGACTGAATCTTTGAACTATCACGTCCTTCTCTTTGTTAGTTAGGACCATGAACATTTCTTCTAACACCTCTGACAGGTTAATCGCAGTTTGATCTGTAACCATAAATTAAAGATTAAATAGTTTGCAGGTAATAAGATATTTATTTTGGCAATACTTGTCAAGCAAGAAAGTTGATAGTAGTGCAATATTGTTTTATCTTATCACTTGAGATAAGGAAAAACCTTATACCTAAAACAAAATTTAGTCAATATCATTTTGGAAAAATTAAAAATAATCCCTATTGCAATTTGGATATCCCCAAGTAGAATAAATCAGTTGATTCATACGCGTCATACGCGGGCGAGTGGCGGAACTGGTAGACGCGCTAGCCTTAGGAGCTAGTGGCCTTGCCGTGAGGGTTCGAGTCCCTCCTCGCCCACCACAGAAATTTTTGCGAAGCAAAAATTTCCTATCTTCTAGCAAAATTGTTTCCGGCTAAGTCAGGAAACACCTTATCCTAATCTGATTTGCGGCATATTCTCTCAACTATTCTCCATCTTCAAACTCATATCCACCCCTTTAATTCCGCTCGTTAAACATCCCATTGAAATAATATCAACGCCGGTTTTTGCATAATCCGTAACAGTATTTTCGTTGATTCTTCCCGAAGCTTCAAAAAGAAGATTATCATACAGCCCCACATCCTTAATTTCCCCCAAAGATCCCTTTATCTGCTCCGGAGCCATATTATCCAATAACAAAACTCCAACCGACCGAATCGAACTTCCCATAAATTTATCAAAAGCCTTAGCCGCATTTAAAGCTTCATCGGCAGACTCCACTTCAATCTCAATAAAACGCGGATTCGTATTGCTGTCGGCAATTTTTTGCAAAAGCGCATCAAAATCGCGTCCGAAAATATCAAGATGAGTGCCTTTCACCAAAATCGCATCCCCCAGATTCAATCTGTGGGTGCCGCCGCCGCCGATAACCACAGCCTTTTTATCAATAAGCCCCCACAAAGTTTTGCGGGTTGGAGTGATTAAAACATCGTAATCCTTAAGCATTTTAACGATTTTTCGGGTCATTGTCGCAATTCCGCTCATTCTCCCCAGCAAATTGAGCACAACCCTCTCAACGGCAAGCAAATCGTGCGTTTCTGCCTCAATCTCAAGCAATACATCACCTTTTTTAAATTCATCGCCGTCCTTTTTGTTAAAGACAATCTTGAATTGACCCCTTATATTCGGTCTGAATTGGACATCTGCATCTATCAAAAAATATTTAATTTCTTCTCCTCCGGCAAAAACACCATCCTCTTTCGCCAAAATTTTCGCCTCCACATTGACCAAATCATGAAAAATACTGTTTGTTGTAATATCGCCTTTAAGAGCCAAATCTTTTTCCAGCTCAAGAAAAGTATAACGAAACACCCACTGTTTATAAGTGCTATTTTCCATAGTAAGGAAATTCACAGCATTGTGTGTAAAATCTCTTAAAGGTTTTCTGTCCATAATTTTATAAGGTTATAGGTATCCGCCTGTTAGTTCAAACATTTTTTCAAAAGCCTTTCTGGCCTTATCCGCAACTTTTTTATCCACTTTAACAACTGTTTTTTCCGTTTCAAGCGACCTAAGAACTAATTCTAGCGTATTTTTCTTCATATCAAAACACATATTGCAAACTCCATAAAACTTTTTGCCGGCGACTTCTTTATTTAAACGCTCAATCATCCCGCATTCCGTTAAAACAAAAAACTCTTTTGCCGGATCCTTTTTTGCGCAGTCAATCATATTATTTGTGCTTGAAACATGATCCGCGCAGGCTAAAATTTCGGGTTTTGACTCGGGATGCGCAATAACTTTCGCATTGGGATGCTCTTTTTTCACCTCATCTAAATATTCTTTATTTACAAAATTATGAACGGGACAATAGCCCTGCCATGGAATAATTTCCTTCTCGGGAACCTGGCTTGCGACATATAAAGCCAAATTTTTATCAGGAACAAAAATAATTTTCTTTTGAGGAAGAGATTTTACGATTTTTGCAGCATTGGAAGATGTACAACACGCATCAGCCAAAGCCTTAATTTCCGCACTTGAATTTATGTAAGCCACAACCGCCGCATCAGGATGCCCCTTCTTAAATTCATTGAATTTGTATACGTTCACCATATCCGCCATCGCACAACCAGCATCCGGACTTGGAATAATCACTTTTTTTGTCGGATTTAAAATTGCGGCGCTTTCCGCCATAAACATAACTCCGCAAAAAACAATCAAGTCCGCCGACGTTTTTTTAGCGGCGTTGCAAAGCCCGAGAGAATCACCTATAAAATCAGCTATCTCATAAATCTCCGGTTTTTGATAGTTATGAACCAAAATAACTGCATTCTTTTCTTTTTTCAGTCTACGAATTCTTTCAACTGTATTTCTCTGTTCTTTGCTTAAATCCATGACGAAAAGTCTTTTCAAAGACCTCATAAATCCTACATTACGCCGTGAACATAGCGCAACCACAAAGTCTTTAAATTATCAAAAGAAGATTTTAATAAAAAACATAAAATACCTTTCAATTCCCTTATTTTTCTCATTAAATTAGACATTTCGAAATAATTCGCCTCGCCGGGTCTCCTAACCATACCCATAGCTTTTGAGTGCAAATAATCAATTTCTTTTTTGATTTCTTTTTCGATCTGTTTCCTCATCTCTTTTTCAGGAGGAAGTTTTTTAAGAAGTTGTGTTTTTATTTGTACAGCTGTGAGTTTTTGAGTGGAAGAAGCGGAAGTTTGGGAAGAAGTGTCTTTTTCTTTCGTCTCGGTCAAAATCTCGGAAACCTTGCCGGATGTTTCGGCGCTTTCATCCAATCCGACAGCCTCTATATAAGCGGATTTACCTGTATCGGTAGCTTCCTTCACTTCTCTGGAATGACTTTGGAAAGATTCTTTCACACCTAACTTTTCAGAATTATCGTCAGATTTTTCCTGTAAAGGATTTACCTTTTCACTGTTTTTATTGGCAGAATAATCCATTTATCCCTTTTTAATTTTCTAAGAAATTATAACTCATCTGAGGTCAAGTGTCAATAAACCTGCAATTGTCAAATCAATATATTGTCTGATAGAATCAGGGAAATATTAAGGTAAAACCAATGAACTTTTCAATAGAAAAAGCTTACGAGGCAAAAAAATACGAAGATAAGATATATGCGAAGTGGGAAAAATCCGGCGCATTTACCCCTAAAATAGATAAAAAGAAGAAGTCATACACAATTTCACTTCCTCCGCCAAATGCAACAGGCACGTTGCATCTTGGACATGCGACAATGCTTGCTTTTGAAGATATCCTGATCCGTTTGTATAGGATGAAGGGATATTCCACTCTTTGGCTTCCGGGAACGGATCATGCGGCAATCGCCACTCAAAGTGTGGTCGAAAAAAAATTGCAGGAATCGGGCATGAAAAATCCCAGAAAAAAACTTGGAAGAGAGGGGCTCCTTCAGGAAGTAAGAAAGTTTGTTAAGGAAAGTCAGCATATAATTAGAAACCAAATCAGGAAGATGGGGGCAAGCTGTGATTGGACCCGTGAAAAATATACGCTCGATGATGATATGAACTTTGCCGTAAACACTCTTTTTGAAAGGATGTATAAAGATGAGCTGATTTACAGAGGTGGAAGAATTGTTAATTGGGATCCGAAAATGCAAACGACCGTAGCGGATGACGAAGTTGAGTACAAGGAAGAAAAAGCGAAATTTTATTATTTTAAGTACGGACCGGTTGTTATAGGCACGGCAAGACCTGAAACCAAATTTTTGGATAAAACTGTCGTGGTGAATCCGAAAGATAAAAGATACAAGCATTTGATAGGAAAGGAATTTGAAGTTGAGTGGATTGAGGGGAAAATTAAGTCAAAAGTCATCGCAGACAATTGTATAGATATAAGTCTGGGAACGGGAGCCATGACTATTACGCCCGCGCACAGTTTGGTGGATTTTGAACTGGCTCAAAAACATAAATTGCCGACGCCTCAAATTATTGATTTTGAAGGCAAAATTTGCAAAGAAGTCTCGAAAGAATTTGGAGGGATGCCTATAGAAGAAGCCCGCGAAAAAATCATAGAAAAACTTAAAAGAAAAGGGTTATTGGTAAAAATCGACGAAAATTACATACACAATGTTGCTGTAAATTACAGAGGAAAAGGATTTATAGAGCCTCAAATAATGAAACAATGGTTTATTGATGTTAATAAAAAAGTAATCCAGTGGAAAGGCAAAAAACGAAGCATAAAGGAAGTTTTGCAGGATACGGTTAAAAGCAAAATGATAAAAATTATTCCGGAAAAATTTGAGAAAATTTATTTTCATTGGATTGATAATCTTCGCGATTGGTGCATTTCAAGGCAAATTTGGTGGGGGCATCAAATACCGATTTGGTACAAAGTCACAGATGAACAATACAAAGCTTTGGTTAAAAATAAGGAAGCCAGCAGTATGCATTTTGAAATTTTGGGAGTTAATGATGAGATAAAATTTGGTACTGAAAAACCGCGTGCAGGGAAGTGGCTGAGGGATCCGGATACGCTGGATACCTGGTTCAGTTCCGCTCTTTGGACATTTGCAACTCTCGGCTGGCCGAAACATACCCCTGACTTTAAATATTTCCATCCGACAAGTGTTCTTGAAACGGGTTATGATATTTTGTTTTTTTGGGTGGCAAGAATGATTTTAGCTTCAACATACGCATTAAGATCGGACGGTTTGAAAGAAGAAAAGTGCCTTCCTTTTAACGCTGTTTATCTACATGGTCTTATCAGGGATAAAAACGGCAAAAAAATGGCTAAATCGAATCCGGAAACCTGTATTAACCCGCTAGACATGATAAGCAAATATGGAACAGACGCCTTACGCTTAAGTTTGGTTATCGGTTCAAGTCCGGGAAACGATATGAGATTATATGAGGAAAAAATTGCCGGCTACCGCAACTTCGTAAATAAAATATGGAATGCGGCAAGGTTCGCTTTGCTTAATGTCGATAAAAAAGATCTTAAAAAGGGATTTAGCAAAAAAATGATTAAGTCGGTAGCGGATAAATGGATATTAACCAAACTGCAAAATCTCATAAAAGAAGTTGATAAAGATTTAAACAGTTATCTTTTTTCGGACGCAGGCTTGAAAATTTACGACTTTATCTGGAGAGAATATTGCGACTGGTATCTTGAAATTTCAAAACGGGAGCACAAAAACCCGGAAGTTCTTCTTTTTGTTTTAAAAACAGTTCTTAAACTTTTGCATCCGTA
>Ga0155921_105_pt1 | contig 11781 bp, 9 predicted proteins | sample RifCSPlowO2_01_FD_107575 | JGI IMG/M metagenome (GOLD analysis project Ga0155921, IMG submission 107575) | Candidatus Peregrinibacteria bacterium RIFCSPLOWO2_01_FULL_39_12 | reverse complement strand
ATTGCACACTTTTATCGGTTAACTCAACTGCCGCTATTTGCACGCCTGCTTTTTTTAATTTTTTGATGACAGATGTCGAGCTGTCATTTTGTTCCCATGGAACAATGTCTTCCGCACCCAAAGCTGTTTTAGAAATTTCTTTTCTCATGGGACATCCGGTTATCCCGCAAAGAAAAAGTTTATTCAACAAAACGGCATCCGAAGTTCTAAAAACGGATCCTACATTATATAAACTTCTTACATTGTCCAGCATCGCATAAACAGGATTTCTTTTTTTTCTTTTCACCTCCTCAATGGAAGGTTTCAGTTTTTTAATCTCCTCGAATGTAAGTTTTCTCATTTTATTGAGAATTTAAATAATTCAAAGTCCTGCTTATAAGATCGTTCAATTCGGATGCGGTAATATTTTCATCGGGTCTGAAGTAATCCGATTCATCAATAATGTCGTGCTCCAAGGCAAAATTTACATATCTTGGGTACCACCACATATAAGAAATTTTGGTATCTATATCGGTAAAATTAGTGGATTGATTAAGCAAATTTTTATAAGACCCGAGCATCGCTATGAGTTCAAATTGGTATTTTGAAGGGACAAGATCAGCGGCTCCAAGAACAATTTTTAAAGCCTGAATTCTTGTGACAGGCTTATCCGGATAAAAAGGGCTGTCTTTATCATTCATACTGCCGTTAACAAGGCCGAGAATAGTTGCCGTATTTATATCGTCAAAATATTGATGGTTAGGTTGTACGTCAGGGTAAAGCACTAAATAAGGATCAAGCTGAATATCGTTATAAGAAGACATTGCCATAAAATTAAACAGGCAAAATTCTTTAAAGTTGTAACATGCTTGTATGTAATCGGCTTTTTTATTCTTTAAGTCCAAGTTTTTTAAAACTACACTTACAAGCCTTCCGCGAGTTATTTCTTTATCAGCCTTGCTTACTATTTGCTTGATTCTGCCAAAAGGGTTGCCATCCCCAAGCAAAATAAAAACCTTGCCATTATTTACACCGTTTTTTGTATCGGAATATCTGGAACCGATTGCAAGATCCAAAAACCCATCCGCATTAAAATCCAGCGTATCAAGCCCGTACCCAAACCAGTCGTCAAAATCCTCGCCATTGATAAGAGAATCCATATTGAACGATTCAATGCTGTAATAAGGCTTAAAATCTTCACTTCCGCCATAGATAATATACACATCGCCAGCATCAGAGCTTTTAATATTGCTTATCCCGGGAGCGCCTATAATAATGTCAGCTTTATTATCCCCTTCCAGATTGGCCATCAGTACATCGGCTCCAATCAAAGATTGATTTATTGGTTCGGAAATAACTATATCGGGAGAAATATTCTCGGAGAATTTTTTTCTTCCATAAAATATTGAAATCTTATTTTCTTTTCTATCCCCGTTCAAGGGCAAAGAAGATATGGCAATATCATCTTTTTTATCTCCGTTTATATCCTTAATATCCAAATCAAATCCAAACCATTCTTTTTCGGATTTTCCGCGCAATGATGTGGTTTCAAGCTTCACTACAGAAGGATTTTTTTTCAGCCCATAATAAAGGTATACTCTGCCGACTTGGCTTAATTCGTCAAAGTGAGCCAAATAAGCGGAAATAACCAAATCGGTTTTTCCATCACCGGTAAAATCGCCGGAAGCTATGGAAGATCCGAATTTTTCTCCAAAATGATGTCCATAAAACGTAATATTTTTTTCCGCAGATAAACTTACGTCCGATCCGAAATACGCATAAACAGCTCCCGCATTCCCGCTGTTGGAAGTTAAAGCCTGCGGTGCGCCGACAAGCAGATCATCTATATCATCATTGTTAATATCAGAAACTTCTAAAGCCAACCCAAAATTATCTCCGGAATTTTTTCCGGCAAACTGACGGGCGGACTTATTTGAAATAGAATCGTCATTTTGACTACTCAATTGACTATGCAATTGACTACCCGTCTGACTATCCAAAGCCGACTGATCACTTAAACCCGAATTTCCATAAATAACATACACTTTACCCGGACGGTTTTCTTTATCGGAAGAATTTTTGTCATCAACCGAGGCGTAATAAGCGGAAACAGCAACGTCGGAAAATCCGTCATTATCAAAGTCGCCGGAAGCTATGGCAGTCCCAAGTTGATCCCCGGAATTATCACCATAATATACCAATTCATTCCGATCACCGCTCTCGCCGCCAAAAATAATGCTTAAAGAACCGTTCCATTGCATTTCATGTACGGATGTAAACGGAGAACCGACAAAAAGATCATCAATGCCATCCCCGTTAAAGTCTCCTGAAGCTATAGCTGAACCGAATTGTCCACCCGGGAAAGTCCCTGAAAATTCAATTTTAGACAAATCCGTGGAAATAAACGACTCATAAGTCTTTGTAGCGGCAAAAACCTCTATAAAGGGCAAAAAAGAAGCAAGAAAAACAGAAAAGATAAGAACAATAAACTTATATCTGATTTTTAATATAAAAACCATAAGAATATCTAAAAAAATCAATTAAATATCAAATAAACGAAGAACGAAAATCATTATGGGGTTTAAAATAACGAAAGTAAACACAGAAAGTATAGACACGAGTAGACAAACGATATAGAATCTTTGACGGAATTGTCTATAGTCTGTCCATACACTGTCTATAGACATTACTAGACAAGAAATATGCAAGTAGACAACATCCAAAAGCAGTATAATTTTAGCCGCGAAGCCGCTAGTAGATTGCTAAAAGCCTCGATCAGGACACTGGACAGGCATATTAAGTCTAAAAAATTATCCAGTCAGGTTATTAGTGGGAGAATATGGCTGAATAAAGAGGATATAGAGGATTTCAAGCGGGAAAAGTTAAGAGGGGTGACTATAGACAAAGTAGACATGTCTACATCTAAAATGTCTATAGACAGCGGGGTGGACAAAGTAGACAGCGACGTAGACAATGTAGACACTTCGGAAGTAATCGAGCAGGAACCGGTCAGTATTTTGTCTACTCAAAAAAGGAAAATAGACCCGGGAAACGAAATTTACAAAAAATTATATACCGAACTGAAAGAAGAACTAAACATCAAGCAGGAACGACTGGAAATCGCAAATTACAGGGTGGGACAATTGGAATGCCAAGTCAGGAACAGCGTGCCGATGCTTGAATATCATAAGGAAAGCTACGAAAAAAAGAAGACAGAAGAAACCCTGAAAACCCAGATTGAAGAATCAACAACCTTCATAAAAACACTTTCACTTAAGCTTAAATACGCACAGTTCAACAAGAGAATATTTTTAATTCTGCTTCTCGTTATACTTGCGTTACAACCGTTGTGGCTTCTATTTTTATTTACTCCATATGAATAACCTCTTTCGGGGTAATTTCAGCCTTAAGGTCTTTAAAAGCGCTTTTTATACGGCTTAAAATTCCATTGGGAAGCTCAAGCGTCTTAGTTAGGGTAGAGGAGTCGCCAATGGCGTCAAAAACATACGGAGAGGAAAGAATGCTTCCGTTAAGAACGATCTGCCCTTTCGGCAGGGTATCGAATCCTATGGTTTTATTTGTAATCCTTATGCCGTTTATTGCCACAGTCTGCGCTCCTGAATTAAACAGCTCGTTTATAAAATCCGTTGCCCATGGAGTGGTGATACTGCCGGTAAGTTCCACAGATATACCGGAGCCAAACACAGGTGCGCCGCCGTCAAGCTTTTTATATTTATCAATTTGGTCTTTAATGGCACCCAAAGCCTGATTTTGGTCTTTTAGCTGAGACAAAGTCCCTTCAAGATCAACAGTTTCTTTTCGTAAATTTTCGTTTTTTTCTTTAAGAATTTTTATTTCCTGAAAAATATTGCTTTGCATATCTCTTATAAATATCTCATTTGCATTTCTGAACGATCTGCTTTGCACAACCACAAAAAAACCAAAAACAAAAGCGATTGCAAGTATTATAATATCTCTTTTTTGAATTTTTTTTATGTATTTGATCATTCTTCTACAAGGTTTATGTTATCAACTTTAAGATCACCGTTATACATTGGCACGGTGAGGGAATTTTTCTTATAAAGTTCAAATACAACTTTGGTATTTTTAACTCTTTCATATAAGCCCGATAATAAAGTTTTATTCAAAAGTCTTTGAAGCATAATTTCACTATCGCCGACTGCGCTTATAACAAAAGGCGGAGCAGTATGCGAATTGTTGACTAAAATAGTCAGCCCGACGGATGAAATAGGGGAGTTAGCCAATATTCGCTGGTTATTTATTGAAATAGCTTCGGCATTGGCGGCATTTAAAATATTTACAATATCGCGTAAGTCGGAAGCTTGTATAAGGGTTGCATCAGACATTTCAATTCCTTCTCTTGTTGCGGTAGGACTGTCATCCAATAAAATTTCAATTCCTTTCCCTGTAATTTCCGTTAAACCGATATTTGATTTTAAATCCTCCAAAATGGATAAATTGGATTTTTCACTTTGAGTTTTTATAGCGTCCTGGGCTGTTCCCATCTCTTTTCGAAGCGAAACTATCCTGCTTTTAAGATAAGCCTGCTCATCCAAATAACCCTTTAAAAGGTCGGTCTTGGCGGTCAATTCATCACTTGGAAATCCGCCTTCTATCGGAATATTTGTTTTAAACTGCCAGGTTAAAAGAAGGCCTGTAACGAAGCCAACCGATAAAAGTATTATGAGAAAACGTCTTTCCATCGGGTAAAATATAACCAGCTTGCCAGAATATGTCCAGAAAGATAAAGTACTGCCATGATTGCGATTTTTGATTCGGGCTACGGCGGGCTGACGGTTTTTAAGCCAATTATCCACCTTTTGCCTCAGTACGATTACCTGTACCTTGGGGACAGCGCACGTACGCCATACGGAGCTCACAGTCCGGAAAACATAAAACATTTTTCGGAAGAAGCGGTTGAATATCTTTTTTCTCATGGAGCCAAACTTATTATTTTTGCATGCAACACGGCTTCAAGCGTGGCTTTGTGTCATGTCCAGCAAAAATATTTAAAAGAAAAAAACGAAAAAGAAAGAAAAATTTTAGGAGTGCTTATCCCTGTTGCCGAAGAAGTTTCCAAAATAACAAAATCGAATAGGGTAGGGGTGATAGGAACTTCGGCGACAATCAACTCCAATGTTTATGAAACGGAAATACACAAAATAAATCCAAACATTAAAGTCCATCAAAAAGCCTGTCCGCTTTTGGTGCCTTTGATTGAAGAAGACTGGCACAAAAAACCGGAAGCAATTTCCATCTTGAAAAAGTATTTAAAGCCGATTAAAAGCACGAATATTGATACTCTTATTCTCGGATGTACGCATTATCCGCTAATGATAAAGGATATTAAACGGATAATGGGTAAAAAAATCACCGTTGTCCCTTCCGGCGAAATTACAGCAAAAAGCCTTGAAAATTATTTGTCGCGCCACAGTGAAATTGAACAAAAACTTTCAAAAAACAGGAAGCGAAAATTTTTTACAACCGACAATCCGGAAAAATTTAAAATTTTCACCGAAAAACACTTTGGGATGAAGATACCTCTCCCGCAAAAAGTTGAGTTGAAGGGTTAATTTATAACATCCTTGTCCGGATTAGGGGGAGCGGAATCCAAAGAGTGTTCATCAGTGTCACAGTCAGCATCGGCACCACCACAAAAATTTACACCATCGTCATCTTCGCCCTCTTCAGAATTTGACCCCATCACTACTATTTCTTCTCCTTCTCTTAATTTTGGCAGTTCAAGCGTACCGTCAGGTTTTAAGACCACACAAAATACATCTCCGGTTGATTGATGTAAATATTGCTTAACAACCGAATCATCGTCAAGAAGTCTGTACGATATGCGCCATGTGTCCTCTCCGTCAATTACAAATTCGGTTAAACAAATTGAAGCTCTATCCTCATCTCCGGAAGGATCTCGTTCCAAACTCTGCAACGAAGAAGTGGAACTCATACGATCAATATATTCTTTTATACGATTTCGCAAAACCGCATGGAACTTAAGAATCGTTTTGTGAGTTTCCATTTGGAAAAATAAATGCCTCAGAATTTCATTGCCGCGGATAACAAGAGGAGGGGTTGTCGAAGCGAAACATAATTGAACATTAGCATTTCTCAGGCTGTCCGGACTATCATTTGAAACAGCCATAAGCTCAATGCCGGGACTAATTTGCATTATTGCCAACGGGCTAACGGGATTTTTTATTAAATCCTTGGAACCTGACATATTTCCACACAATTTATTCCATTTTTCATATAGTTCAGCTTCTTCATCATCAGTAAGAAAGGGAGCTTTTCCTTCTGACTGAAGCCTTGCAATGTAAGCCTGTCTGAGTAAATCAAGGATAGCGATATCGGTATCGCCAGCTCTGAAAGGCAAAGTTTTAATAGTATTTTTAGAGTCATCGGGATCAATAATTTCAAATGCACTTATGATTTCATTGGAACGACCAACGCTTAAAGAGACAGGCACTGAGGGGATTGTGGAATTGTCAAAATCAAGACGAGCAAGCGGAATTTTCTGCTCCCAATAATTATTGTGTTGAGGAATACTTGCAGGTATAAAAGGGCGTCCGTTAATACGGCATGCAGTTATCGCACGGAGAACACAATATCTCATATATAAAACCTTATCCTTAAACCTGAACGGACATTCGTGTTTTTCTAATTTTTCCACTATTTCAGCGGCTCTTTTCGGAGATAATTCCCCTTCATCAATAAAATTTGTTGTATCAAATTTTTCAATCCTTCTTTCGGACATAAATGGCTGTATGAGAAATAAAGAGAACGCAGACTATCTCATTTTAAGCCTCATGGCAAGTCGTTATGTCTCCTATTCCCACTCAATAGTTCCCGGAGGTTTGTTCGTAATGTCGTAGAAAATAGCGCCTATTTCCTTAAGCGCGGACAACCTTTTCACAAGCTCGCCAAGTTTATCAAAATCCATTTGGTAGAAATTTGCGGTCATTGCTTCCTGGCTACATACGGGGCGCAAAACCAAAGATTCGCTCTCAACGCCATTTACGCAAACAGGAATAAGAACGGTAGGGAATTGCCATATATCTTTATCGATACCCGCTTCTTTAATATAATCCATAACAATTTTATCGGCTTTTTGAAGAAGGGAAATTCGCTCGGGAGTTAGATAAGCTTTTTGGATATCCAACTTGTCAAAATTAGCAGGCATAAGCCCTAAAAGAACCCTGTTGATTTCGGGAAAACGATTAGTCAATTGAGTTGATAATTTGTTCGCATCGTCCCACGAAATTTGTTTTCCGAAAATCACAGCGGGATGTTTATATGTACGTTCATCCCCCTGCACACCAACACTTTTTATAGGCAAAACTTTAATTTTACAGCCATAGTTTAAAGTAACCTCGGAAAGCCTCCCTTCCAATTCGGCATTGTTTTGCGGATAATCCGCTTCCTCGGTGCATAAAGCTCTCACGGCAAGTCCCGGTCCCGGAAAAGGATGCCTCCATACCGCAGCCGCCGGCAGTCCCAGTTTTTCTCCAACTTTTCTTACTTCATCTTTATATAACTGGCTCAATGGCTCTATAACTTTACCTTCTTTTGTAAGTTGTTTTATGCGATCCACCTGATTGTGATGAGTTTTGATTTTATCCGCATGCTTTGTTCCTGCGGTTTCAATGGTATCCGGATATATTGTGCCTTGACCAAGTATCCACTCGGTCGGATTTAAATTTAATTTGCCGGAAACTTTTTCCTGTATATCTAAAAACAAATTCCCCATAATTTTTCTTTTTTGCTCGGGATCGTAAACGCTTTTAAGCGCAGAAAAATATTCTTTGCTTCCGTCGTATACATGCAAATTTGCCACGCCGACTTCCTTTAAAGATGTTTCAACTTCCTCCCTTTCATCGAGACGCATAAATCCCGTATCGACAAAAAGTCCGTAAACTTTATCCTGCCCGAGAGCTTTATCCAAAAGCAAGAACGCGACAGTTGAATCAACTCCGCCGCTTATCATCAAAAATACTTTTCTATCACCGGCTTTTTGCTTAATTTCACCGACAATATTATCAATATAAGATGAGATATCCCATTCATGTTTTGCGCAGGTTAAATTTACGAAATTTCTCAAAATAGTATTTCCGCAGGGAGTATGTGTAACTTCGGGATGGAACTGCACGCAAAAAATATTTCTTTTATAATCGACCATGGCGGAAATTGGACAATCTTCAGTTGAAGCGACAACGTCAAACCCTTCAGGGGCTTTTACAACCTGATCAAAGTGGCTCATCCAAACTGGCTCATACTCTTCAACTCCTTCAAAAATACTTTTTCGGTCTGTAAATTTCACATTCGCACTCCCGTATTCGCGGACGACACCTTTGTCAATTTCTCCGCCTAAAACAAAACCTGCAAGCTGATGTCCGTAACAAATTCCTAAAATTGGAATTCCCAAATTAAAAATATTCGGATCACATTTAATGCTGTCCGGCACGGTAACGCTGGCGGGTCCTCCCGATAAAATCAACCCTTTGTAATCGGATAATTTTTTTGCATCAATACTGCCTTCTAAAATTTCACTATATACGCCTAAACGCCTAACTCTATTGGCAATTAAGTGCGCGTACTGTCCGCCAAAATCTAAAACCGCAATTTTATCCATACTACAATGGCCTCATCAATGGAAATAAAACGGAATCTTTTAAATTATCCTGTCCCGTTAACAAAGTTACCAAACGATCAATCCCCATTCCCCATCCCGATATACAGGGCATACCGTGCTCCATTGCGGTTAAATATTCTTCGTTCATCATCATGGCTTCTTCATCACCTGCAGCTTTTGCGCGAACTTGGGCTTCAAACCGCTCACGCTGGTCCACCGGATCCACAATCTCGCCATATGCATTTATAATTTCCCATGTATTCACAAGAAGTTGGAAAGTATCGCAAAGGCGGGGATCATCATCGTTTTTTCTTGAAAGAGGTTTTGTGCTCAATGGATGCTGAATTACGAAAGTGGGCTGTATAAGCTTCGGACGCGAAACCTGTTTGTACAAATGGTCGGCCAAATTCCCATATCCGAGAGCCCCTGCCCCCTCAATAAAAATCTTTTTCTTCTTGATTTCTTTCAGTAAATCTTTGGCGTTGTCATGTTTTAAGATATCAATCCCGCAGTCCTGTTTTATAAGTTCGACAAATTTTTTTCTTGGCCAAGGGGTTTTAAAATCCACATCAATTTCATTTCCATCACGATCTTTAACTTTTATTTTTGTCGTTCCAAGCAGTTTTTTTAAAAAATACTCAAACATCCTTTCGGTAAAGTTCATATTATCTTCATAATCCCAATATGCCGCATAATGCTCGATCATTGTAAATTCCTGCAAATGGCTGGGATCCATACCTTCATTTCTAAAACATCTCGCAACTTCAAAAGTTTTTTCAAACCCACCAACAAGAGCTGTTTTCTGCCAAAGTTCACCGGCGGCAATCCTTAAATAAACATCTATATCCAATGCATTGTGATGAGTGATAAACGGTTTGGCGGCGGCTCCGGAAGAAACACTTTCCAAAACAGGAGTTTCAATTTCAATAAAACCTTCAGCCCAATAAAATTCACGCAGGATTTTTATTAAATCGCTTCTGAATAAAAACCTTTCAAGCGACTCGCGATTCATTACGGTATCCAAATAGCGCTGTCTGTATTTGGTTTCCTGATCTTTGATTCCATGCCATTTTTCCGGCAATGCGCGGAGAGCTTTTGACAACATTGTAAATTCATAAATGAGCAAAGTGATTTCCCCATGGCGGGTTTTGAAAAGTTCGCCGGTCACGCCGATAAAATCAGCCATATCAATTTTTTTCAGCAATTTATATTTTTCTTTTCCGATGAAATCTTCCATAAAACAAATCTGTATTTTCCCGTAAAAATCCTGGATATGACCGAATGTAAGTTTCCCGTGTTCACGCAAAGTCATAAGCCTGCCGCAAAGCTTCATCGGGGTTTTTTCGGGGGATTTAACAATATCCGCAACTTCCCTTAGTTTGGATTTTTCCCCTTGGGAAAGAGCTTGTTTGCTTGTATGGGTTCGCTCAAAACGATTGGCGTAAGGATTTATTTTCATTTTGCGCAAATCGGTTGCTTTATTAAGCCTTATATCAAATTCATTAAGTGCAGAATCTTCCATAAAAAATTAATATGAGGACATTATACTAATTCACGGCATATTCTTCAAATTTTCTATTTTTTTCAATATCGACAAATCTCATCTGCTCTTTTTTGAAAGCAAGTTCAACGTGTCCGATAGGTCCGTTTCGGTGTTTGCGGATATACACATCGGTTACACCTTTTTTTTCGGTATCTTCTTCATAATAATCTTCGCGGTAGAGCATAAGCACTACGTCTGCATCCTGCTCAATTGCGCCACTTTCTCTCAAGTCCGACAATTGCGGAATTTTACTTGGACGAAGTTCCACCGCGCGCGACAATTGAGATAAAGCCAAAATGGGAATGGATAAATCACGCGCCAAAGATTTTAAAGCACGGGAAATTTCGGAAATTTCCTGAACTCTGTTTGTTTGGAAATAACTTGCGGTTCCGGAACTCATCAATTGAAGATAATCAATAACTAAAAGATCCAGACCGCATTCCATTTTAAGCCTTCGAGCTTTTGCTTTAAGCTCGGCAATCGAGTTGCCCATGGAATCATCTATATAAATTTTCATTGAGTTAAGCTCATCCATGATAGGACCGATTTTGCTGAAATCGTCATCGGTAAGACGACCCGTCCTCATCTTCCACGAATCAACTGCAAGAAGACTGCAAAACATTCTTTCAACAAGCTGTTCTTTTGCCATTTCAAGAGAGATAAGCCCTACAACCTTTCCTTTTTTAGCTATATTTTGTGCGATATTTAAGGCGAGAGCGGTTTTCCCCATTGAAGGACGCGCCGCAAGCACAACCAAATCGGAAGGTTGAAGCCCCGACAAAATATTATCCAAAGACTTAAATCCTGTCGGAATGCCGCGGTACTTTTCTTTTGTTTCGGGATCATGCAAATCGGAAATTTTCTCATAAGTTTTATTTAAAATATCCTTAATATGCACAAAACGGTCAGCCATAAACGTTTGGGAAACCCCGAAAAGAGTTTTTTCCGCCTGATCCAAAAGTACTTCAATATCTTCAGCTTCCTCGTAGCCCAGCCCTTTAATGGTATCTCCGGCAAGAACAAGTTTGCGTAAAATAGCTTTGGATTTAACAATGGTTGCATATTGAAAAACATGGGTGGAAGTGGGAACTTCGGTGGCAAGAAGCGCAAGATAGGAAGCTCCTCCTATAATGGAAATTTCCTGCCTGTCCTCCAAAATACCCGAAAGAGTCACAAGATCGATTGGAATACGCTTGTCGTATAAATCCAGAATAGCCCTGTAAATCATTCTATGGGCATCATAATAAAAATCCTCGGGCTTTAAAAAATCGGAAATTTTTACAATGGCGTCTTTATCAACCAAAAGCGAACCGATTGTAGACTTTTCGGCTTCCACACTGTGAGGAGGAACATTTACTCCTTTATCAGCCATATTTTTTATTTAATGCGGATTAAAATTGCCCTATTGCCCTATGGGATTCCCAATATTGCACAAAGTACGTCTTCCATCAACAGAAATTTTGCAAAGCAAAATTTCCTAGCCAAGACATGAGCGACAGCGAATGTCCTAGCCAATAAAGGTTTTGCGCTAGCAAAACACCTTAAAATTTTAAGAAAATTTTAAATATACCTGCTATATCTATCCGTATGGATAAAATTA
>Ga0155921_148_pt3 | contig 12635 bp, 11 predicted proteins | sample RifCSPlowO2_01_FD_107575 | JGI IMG/M metagenome (GOLD analysis project Ga0155921, IMG submission 107575) | Candidatus Peregrinibacteria bacterium RIFCSPLOWO2_01_FULL_39_12 | reverse complement strand
CATCCGAATCCTTTGCCGCAACTTTCACATATGGAATTTTCTTTCCCATCGCGAGCGCTGTGTTTCCTGGAAGAGTCCAAGGAGTTGTTGTCCAAGCCAAAATATAAACATCTTTTTCCTTAGATTTTATTGCTTTCAGCGCATCATCTTTAAGCTTAAATTTTAAAGTTGCGGATAAATCCGTAATATCTTTATACCCTAAAGACACTTCAAAATTAGACAACGGCGTCTCACATCGCGGACAAATATGCATGGACTTAAAACCGCCGTAAACCATTTTTTTATCCCAAATCTGCTTAAAAACCCACCATATGGATTCCATGTATTCATTGTTCAACGTGGCGTAGCTTTGCGTAAAATCAGCCCACCTTCCGACACGGCGAAACAATTCCTCCCATTCTTTCGTATAACGAAAAACAGATTCCCTGCACTTGTTGTTGAAATTTTCCACTCCGAAATCAACAATTGATTTTCTGCCGGACAAATTAAGCTCTTTCTCAATTTCGTATTCGACAGGAAGCCCGTGGCAATCCCACCCGACAGTACGAGGCACATAATATCCTTTCATTGTTGAGTAACGGGTAACCGCATCTTTAAGCGCTGTTGCGAGAATATGACCGTAATGAGGCAAACCGTTTGCAAAAGGAGGTCCGTCGAAAAAAACAAACTTCTTAGCACTTTTCCTTCTTTCGACTGATTTTTCAAAAATTTTATTCTTCTCCCAATAACTTAAAACTTTCTTCTCCATCTCGGGAAAAGACTGGCGATTATCAACTTTTTTAAACATAAACCGATTTTAACCAAAAATGGGGATTTTTGAAAGAGGTTTTGATTTATTATTTGACAAAAATTTTCAAACCAATAGAATCAACATCAAAAAAATTCAATAAAATTAAATATGCTGAAGGGAAAATTTATAGTACAAGATGGTAAAGTGGTTGCTTTAGGTGCGACAACATCAGCCACCGCAAGTACCCACAAACCGACAAGAACACAATCATCAACCGAAAAACAGATAGACTTACTTGAGGATTCAGATCTAAAACTCAATTCTCCAATAGAACTGGCAATATACCAAACGCTCACAATATACAGAGATTACTTTTCACAAGGATGCAGAAAAACACTAGCGAAAGACATGGCGGAAAAAGTAAGGAGTTTAGGAGAATTATCCAATAAAAACTCAATCAGCGCAGTTGTGCAAAGATCAATAGACTGGTCAGGTCATGCAGTCCCGCAACCGGAAATTCCAACAATAACAGTAGCTATAACGACGGCAATTCAAACCGCCCTCGAAAATTGAACCTGAGCCAACCAGTCCCTACCCGCAACAACTGCAACTTCCGCAATCCCCCTCGCATCCACCAACAGCAACCTCCAATTTATACTCACTGACAAGTTTTTCAGCCAACCCGACATATTTTTCGGGAGTCAAAGCCAACAAAACTTTTTTATCATCGGCAGAAATTTTCAAATTTTTAATAAACTTCTGAATCACGACCTTGGTTATCCCTTCTTTCCCTCGTGTTAATTCCTTCAATTTCTCATAAGAATCGGACATTAAATTTTTTCTCATTACCATCTGGATCGGTTCAGCCAATAATTCCCACCTATCCTCCAAATCAGCCTGAATAACTTTTTTATTCACTTCACACTTGGACAACCCCTTCATTGTGCTTTTATAAGCCAAAATCGAATAGGCAAAAGCGGATCCAACGTTTCGTAAAACCGTAGAATCCGACAAATCTCTCTGAAGTCTTGAAATCGGCAATTTAGATGAAAAATGCTCAAACAAACTGTTTGCAACACCCAAATTCCCCTCACTGTTCTCAAAATCAATCGGATTCACCTTATGAGGCATTGTAGAAGACCCAACCTCCTTCCCTACCGCTTTCTGCCCAAAATATCCCAAACTGATATACTGCCAAATATCCTTATCGAAATCCAAAACAATATTATTCAGCCTCTTAACAGCATCAAATATATCGGCAAAACAATCATGAGGCTCAATCTGTGTAGTATAAGAATTAAATTTCAATCCCAAATCCTGAACAAATTTCTTGCTCACTTCGATCCAATCAACCTTAGGGTAAGCCACGCTATGAGCATTGTAATTCCCGACAGCACCGTTCATCTTCCCCATCAAGCAACAAGAAGACAACATAGAAAGCTCGTGCTCCAACCTGGCAACTACATTGATTAACTCCTTTCCGACAGTCGTGGGCGAAGCCGGCTGACCATGAGTACGTGCAAGCATAGGAACCGCCTTATACTTCCCAGCCATTGAATAAATTTCTTGCACAAGCCCGCTTATGACCGGAACAAGCTCCCTGGCCAAAAAATCCCGGATCATGCAAGCGTAAGAAAGATTATTTATATCTTCCGAAGTACAGCCAAAATGCAAAAACGAAATATATTTCTCAAGTGGACCGCCTTTAACCTTTTCAGCGACAAAATATTCCAAAGCCTTAACATCATGATTGGTATCCGCCTCTATTGCCTTAACTCTCTTGCCATCCACCAAATCAAACTGCTCATAAATAGATCTTAAAATATTAAGTTCAGTGGGTTTTAGCGAAGCAGTTCCGCCAAGCTTAACTTCATCAATCAAATAAATAAACCACTCAATCTCAACAAGCAAACGATATCTCATTAAAGCGGCTTCTGAAAAATATTGGGAAAGATGCCCCGTTTTATCGGCATAACGCCCGTCGAGAGGTGAAATTGCGAGCAAAGGATCAGTCATACTCTAATCTTAAAATAAAAGAGAAAATTGAGCAAGAAACTGCCAGACTACTCGGTTGCCAAAATGTACAAAATATACTATAATATAGTATATGCAAAAACTAAAATATTCAATTTTCATCATTGGCGCAATAATTGTTTTAGTCACTGGAATCAATTATGGCTTAAAAGGAGCCTTATATGTGGATAAAATATTAAAAGAGAGCCAAAGACTTTCCGAATCAGCCTTAATTGAAGAAGACAAAGGAACCAGCACGGTAAAAACGGAAAAAATTGCAAGAGGACTGCCAGAAAATAGTAGCGAAGAAGAAAAGGAAATCGTACAAGAAACAATAACTTGTGATGTAGTTATAGCAGGCGCAGGCACGGGCGGATTTTCCGCAGCCATAGCCGCCTCGAGAGAAGGTGCAAATACTTGTCTGATAGAAGAAACAGATTGGCTTGGCGGCATGTTAACCTCAGCCGGTGTAGCCGCAATTGACGGACGTTCAGATTCTCCATCCGGAATTTTTAAAGAGATAATTCAACGTGTAGAAAAATATTATGCTCAGATAGGCAAGTCCGATGAAATCCATAATTGCCAAGTAAGCTACCTTTGTTTTGAACCTTCCATCGGAGATAAAATATTAAAAGAAATGGCAGTGGAAGAAGAAAACTTGCGAATTTTCTACAATTCAAAAATTAAAAAAGTATATCGTGAAGGCAATAAAATATTAGGATTAAACTTTATCGAAAATGGAGAAAAAAGTTATGTAGTTGATGCAAAAGTAACCATAGACGCTACCGAATATGGAGATTTAATGTATTTGGCAGATATACCGTATGATCTTGGGATTGACAAAAATTCAACGGAGTCTTTGGCTCCAGCTGCTGACAATTGTATTCAGCCGTTAACATATGTAGCCATACTTAAGAAACAACAAAACGCAGGAATTATAAATCCACCGCCAATTTACGACAGTGGATTATACAGATGCACTATAAAAAGCAGCCTTTGTCCGGATTCAAATAGTAAGTTTGATATGAAACGCCTGCTAAGTTACGGGAATATGCCTAACAACAAGCTGATGATAAACATTCCAAGCCATTCTTACGGCAATGATTTTCACGCTACCGCACAGTATCTTGAAGATTATTCACGCGAAGAAATCCTTGAAGAAGCAAAAAATTATTCCAGCGGCTTTATTTATTTTATACAAACAGAATTAGGATTGGACAATTATGGGCTTTACGATGAATTCAATACGGAAGACAAATTTGCAAAAATGCCTTATGTACGAGAAAGCAGACGCTTAAAAGGAGAATACAGACTTACAGAAGACGATATTGTTAAAAGCGGAGGCGGTCAAAGAACCGACATATTTTACGACGCCATTGCCATTGGAGACTATCCAATCGACTTGCACTTCTGCCGTTATGGTATAGGAGACGTATTCAAGCCAATTGCTCCATACCAAATCCCCTATCGAGTTACTATTCCTGCAAACATTGATGGCTTCATGGCCGCTGATAAAAACATTTCAGTAAGTCATATAGTTAATGGAACCACAAGATTACAACCGGTAACAACTTCTGTGGGACAAGCGGTTGGAATAGCTTCTGCCATAGCGTCAAATCAAGGTATAGAACCAAGAAATATAAATGTAAGAGAACTCCAGGAAAAGCTTTTTGATGCCAAAAGCAATTTATTTTTCTTTAAGGATCTTCCGCCGGATCACTTTGCTTATCCGTATGCAGGACGCTTGGCTGTTAAAGGCTACATCTCCGGATATGCTGACCTCACTTTCAAACCGGACAACACCATTAATGAATCGGATTTTCTAAAGATTTTGAGAGTTTTCTTAAAATACAAAAATCAGAATGAAGAACTTTTAAATAACGTAAATTTAAAAGATGGTTCGCAAAATTTGGTAAAACGAGCAAATATGGTTGAGCATATGTACAATCTTTTATACAGCGCAGGGAAAATTGATCCATCTAATAAGGAATATCTGCAATTTACAGATATTAATGGAGGCTCGGACTTATACGACAAGCTTAGCCAGCTTGTAGGGATGGGCGTATTCAGTAATAATTCAAACTTTCGTCCAAATGATTATCTGACAAGAGCTGAAGCGGTAACACTTTCAGGACGTACTTTTGATATTTTGTTTGTGGAATAAAATGTTCGCCATGCGAACATTTTTTCATCTTCCCCCCCCTACCGGCAGCGTGGTAGAATGAACTCTATGCAGAAAAAATTATGGCTTAAAAGGATTGTCCTATTTTTGATTGCCGCAATTATTGCCGCTTTAGTTGGGGGGTTTTTCTTACTGAAAAATCTGGTTGGTGATATGTGGAGTTTAGCTCCTTACGCAAACGAATTACTTGGATTTAGCGGAGAGAAAAATTATCTGATCATTTTTCAAAACAACAACGAACTGCGTCCGACAGGTGGATTTATCAGCGCCTATGGCTTGCTTAGATTAAATAAAGGCAGTTACAAACTTAAATTTGCCGATTCCTACAAACTCGAATCGGTAGAAAACCTATCCCCAGCCCCACAACCTTTTATAAAACTTTTAAAGGACGATCCGAATTTTAAAGGATGGTATTTTAGAGATGGTAATTTTAATGTGGATTTTCCGACATCAGCCAAAGACCTGGAGAAACTATACAATGAACAATCCGGAAATCCCGCCACAAGCTTTGATGGTGTCTTTGCCGTAAATTCCGAACTTCTGGAAGATCTAGTAAGTATTTACAATATAGAAATAAACAACAAAAAGCTCGATAAACAAAATCTGTTTGCTTTACTGGAACATGAAGTGAAAAACATAGACACTCACAACACCGAAATGCTCACGAATAGAAAAAATATATTGGGAGAGCTTGCAGATAAATTGATAAACAAAATTTTTAAATCAATTTCAAAATACGATGACTTTTTCGAGATTATAAACACCGGCTTAAGTGAAAAAAAGATTTTACTCTTCTTCAAGAATCCCGAAATACAGAAAATTGCAGAAGAAAATGCTTGGAGCGGTAGCTTTAGCGTCAGCAATTACCAGAATTTTATCTACACCAACATTGCTAATATCGGAGGCCGCAAGGCTGACCGCTACGTTATAAAAACACATAAGTATTTTGTAAGTTTCGATGAAAACGGACTCGGCAAAGTAAAATACACAATCAATCTGGAGCATCTTGGCACAAAAAACTTAAATTCTGACATTTATAAAGCTTATTTAAGAACTTTTATCCCGGAGAACGAAATGTTTGAAGATTACATTAAAATAGCTCCGGGCGAACAAAAAGCACTAACATTTGAATATTTACTGCCAAAAGATACAACCATGGAAAATTTTGTACTGGATATTGTTAAACAACCGGGCACAAAAGATTTTTGGCAAATTTCAATTCAACTTCCGGCAGATAATTCATTCAGATCAGAGGAGTTGGATGTACGTGAAAATTTGGCATTGTGGTCAGGTTATCTTACAAAAGATAAACATTTTGATTTTAATTACTTTAAAGATGCTTTCCCACCTTTAGTTTTATGGCAAAAATTTATCGGTCAAAATAAAATAGAAATAGCTTTTGGCGAAGCAGTGAATGAAAAATTTGCTTTAAATCCGGAAAATTACAAAATAGAAGATTTAAACTACATAAATAATCAAACTGATGAAATTAAAGTTAAAAGCGTAAAAATCGATGACATGAAAGTAATTTTAGAAACAGAAGGAATTTCAGAAGCTAATGAAGAAAGATACAGCCTTATCTTAAAAAACATAGAAGACAAATACCAAAATAAAACAAGCCCCGATCCGCTTAAGCTAACAGTCGTTCAAAGATTTTAATATTCTAAACTTTGAAACGTTTTTTGATATCGGAAATTCTTTTCTGCATCTGCTTCCTTAAACCTTTATCTTTCAGAGCAAAAATTCTTAACACTGCCATTATAACATTAAGCCGATCCAGAACCGTCAAAACAGGCGTGTCGCTCGGCATATTTAAAGTACTGTTAATATTGACCATAAAATCGAGCTTATCCTTATATGGAGGACAAGCTATCACAGGATGAATACTATTGGCGGCAACTACTCCCGAAAGCCCGTTTGATCTGCCGGCAACGGTAATATAAACAAGATCAACTTCCTTTTCATTATTTCCAGACACAATCTTAAAAACTTTTTCCGGAACTTTGTGAGCTGAAGCAACAATCATCTCCGCATCAACGCCCCAAGCTTTAAATTCCTTAGGCATGCCATCAACAAATTCCTTATCCGAATCGGAACCAAGAAGAATGATAACTTTCATAATAATTAATTTTAAAGATATTTAGATAGATTCTTTTGTAAACGAGCCGAAACATCTGAAATTTCACCAACAAACTTTTGTCCTGTAATAAGCTCGTAAGCCTCGATATAGCGTCGGGCGGTTTCCGCGCGAATTTCATCCGGAACAACAGGAATTTCCCCTTCTCCCTTAAATCCCCTTTCGGCAAGCCACTCGCGCAAATATTCCTTATCAATTTTCTTTTGCTCCTCGCCCGCGGCAAAACGTTTTTCATACTCATTGACAAACCAAAACCGTGAAGAATCCGGAGTATGGATTTCATCAATAAGCAGAATTTCTCCACCGGGAGAAATTCCAAATTCATATTTCGTATCTACAAGAATAATTCCCTGCTTAGCGCAAATTTCCACTCCCCTCTGATACAATTTCATAGCAACATCAGACATATAATCAAACTGCTCAGCTGTAATAATTTTATGTTCCAAAATTTGATCACGGGAAACGGATTCATCATGACCGCCATGCTCTGCTTTTGTTGAAGGCGTCAAAATCGGATGCGAAAGTTTTTGATTTTTTTTCATCCCATCCTGTAAAACATTCCCGCAAAAATTCCGCTCACCTTTTTCGTAATGTGTCCAGACACTTGTACTTGTAACTCCAGTGATATATCCGCGAACAACCATTTCCACAGGTAAAGCCTTGCATTCCTTGGCAACAACAACATTTGGATCCGGAAATTCAATCACATGATTTTCCGCAATATCTTTGGTATTTTCAAACCAAAACTCCGCCATTTGATTTAAAACCTGCCCCTTGAAAGGAATTAAAGTAACAACGCGGTCAAAAGCTGAAAGACGATCGGTGACAATAATAAAACGTTTCCCATCCTTGGAATAATTGTCGCGCACCTTGCCTTCATATTTCTGTCCCAAAGTTGGAAAATCAGTACTTTTGAGACAATTTGGAATTTGAGCGAGTAAATCCTGATTACTAATCATAAGAAGTATTTTTTAATGGACAAAATTATAATAATGAATCTTGCACCATGCCGCAACAGAAATAGACCAAATCGAAACAAATCAAAGCTCAATTTCTCCTGCAATACCTTGCACCGAAGTCAAACAAATTTCCACAAATTTTTCGAGTGAAAGATTTAATCCTTCGGGATTTACACACATCGCAACTTCATTTCTTCTTGTACCTGCGGCAAATTTAGGTTCCTTTAAGAATCTTTTCACAACCGAAGAAACCTTAACCTCAGCTAATTTTCTGCTCGGATAAATAAAAGCGACAGCCATAATCAAACCGGTTAAAGAATCAGCGCAGAAAATAGACCATTCAGCTTTATTTTTGCAATTTATACCTAATCGTCCATCATGAGCTTGAATAATGTTGTGCATAACTTCCGGCAATTCCAATCCATATTTTGCAAGGGCTTCCCTTGTTTTCGCGGGATGATATTCCTTAAATTCACCGGAAAAATCAATATCATGCATAAGACCGGCAAGCGTCCAGTCATCCTTTGGAGGATCATTTTCGGCAAGCAAATTATTCTGGGAAAAATAATCATAAAGTCCACCCATGCAGGCTTCTAATGCAAGAGAGTGATAAAAAATATTCTTCTCCAGCTGATTTTTCGCGGCATCATAATATTTTTGTCTATCGTAAGGCATAGGTTTGATAGATGGGGTACAGATCAACAAAAGAAAACTGTACCATGTCTACTTTTTGGGGTACAGATCATGGTGGGCGCTGAGGGATTCGAACCCCCGACCCTCTCGGTGTAAACGAGATGCTCTAGCCAACTGAGCTAAGCGCCCATGTAGTAGCGAGAAATGCGATCCGTAGCGGAGGCAAAGCGAGCTTCGCGAGACTTTGCCGTAGCGGAGGAGAAAAAGCGATGAAAAATTGCGACGGTCAGGAGCAAAATTTTTCAAGCTTTTTCAGCATTTCCCTATTGTAAAGTAGCGAGATTAACGAAATACTTTTTACCATACGAACACAAAGATAGCAATAAAATTTATCATAACATCCCTATCCCAACAGAAAACCATTATTCTTCAACCATTTTTCACAATTCTTATAATCCGGCATGGCTAATTCGACCAAGCACCAAAATTCTTTAGAATGATTAAATTTTTTCAAATGAGCAAGTTCATGCACGCATACATACTTAAAAATTTCCCGCGGCGCAAAAAGCAGACGAAATGAAATATTTATATTACGTTTAGTACTGCAACTACCAAAACGCGAACGCGTTCTTTTAAACCGGCAATTTACAAAATTTTCCTGAAAATACAATTGATTAAGTTCGTTCAAAACTTCACACAAATAAGAAGTTTGATCTTTTATAATCAGTTTCTCAGACAAATTTTGAACAGTTTTTTTGGCAGCGGACAAACTCAAACCGGAAGCAATCCTAATTTGTATCAAGGTGCCATTTTTTAAACGAGCCTTTGATTTATCTCCGCCTTGCCTTGCACCAACATCCAAATCATAAATTTTATTATGCGTGACAATTCTTCCGCCATCTTCATAAACGGGATTTATAAAATCGTTGCCGGAAGCCTTGGATAAACGTTTTTCCGCCCATTTCAAAAACTTACGCACAATCTCATCGCGTTTTGCCCCATACGCAAACCGGCTCAATTTCAACACAACTTTACCATTCCTTATCCTGACAGACGAAGTCGTTCGCAAAACCTGTTGATAAATGACATCATAAAAAGTACAGCCAACCCGCAACCTGTAAGGATGTCCGCCTTCGGAGTCGCCTGTAGGATAATTCATAAACTTGCTGACCGCCATATGCTTTTTACAAATTAAACATTTTTTTCAGCCACACCTTTGCATCTTCACCAATAACCGGAACAATTCCTTCTCTAATAAATATTTTTGATGAAAATCGGTTCATGTCCTTGCCGATTATTTCATCAGGTTCATGATTTGCAGCATATTCGGCAAACCTCTGCATAATCAATTTAATTTTATCCTGACCATATTTTTCAGAGATATAATCAAAAACACACGCGCCCGTTTCATACAAATAATCTTCATTAGACTCATCAACATCAGGAACACCAAAAGATTTGCTCAAATCGGAATATGGCTCAAATTTCTCATCTTTCAAACTTTTAAAATGAAGCACGTCATCCGCGCAATAACTCGGTTTATCTTTAACATCAGGCATTTGAGTTATCATATATTCCGCAATTCCTTCATTAGCCCAGCGCGGCAGATGCAATTCTCCTGTAAAGATATGCGTAAATTCATGAGCATTGATACAACTGTCCGGTCCAACGCCAAAATTTAATCCTTCGTCACTTCTTTTTTTAAAAGATTTCTGGGCACTGTCCAATTGATCCTTCGTGCGATAATAATAAATAGAACTGGTCGAAGTTGAGGCGTACGACTTACTTTCATCCGCTAAAGGAAAAACCACATAAACCTTATTATAAAACGGAACCAAGCCAAGTTGTTCTTTTAATAAAGGAAAACAATATTGCAAGTCGTCGAGATGTTTCTCCGCTAACAATTCATAACCTGTCGGAACTATCACTGCGAATTGCCCAGACTCGGAAATTTTGTACCCGTTGCTGCATTTAACCAAACAAGGATGATAAACAACAGATATACGATCATTGCTGCTTTCCAAATTTGAACATGAGAACTCGACACAAGATAATTCTTCGCCACTCCATGTTGCATCTACATCTTCTTTAACGACAGGCTCATCAACGACATCATTTTTCAAAAAATAATTCCAAAAAATAAAAATTCCTGAAAACAGAAGTAAAACTGTAGAGATAACCCAAAACCCCTTGCTCATATAAACTTTAGTGCTATAATTACACACTAACAATACGTTATGTTTGAACGTATAACAAGCAGACGAGAATTTTTTGGGGATATCGCAGCTTTGACTATTTTGGGTAGCGGTTGCAGTGCAGTTTCACTAAAATCAAATCCACCTCAGATGTCATCAACGTTACAGGAACAACCAGTGCCACCGCTTACAGAAACTCATGTCCACACAGATTGCGCGCATCGTGCCGAAAGCATTCATCTTCGCGCGAATGAATTTAACATACCGGCTTTCCAAGGAAAAACAGTTGAGGAAATTAGGTCTATTATTACTCTTCCGGCAAACAAAGCGATTACACCTGCAAGAACTCCGGAAGAAGCGATGGGAAAATGGGACGAATGGTATTCATGCTTGAAAGAAACAAGAAAAGCTTATACAAGCCCAAAAGTTATTGCTTTATTGATACGCGATGTTGTTGAAGATTCGGCAAATAGCGGAGTTGGTTTGGTTGAATTGCGTTTAAGTTTGCTTTCCACCGTTGATACTTTATTGAATAATTTAGGGATAAAAGATGCGACGCCGGAAGTTTTTTGGAAATATGCTGTAGAAGTTTTTGACGCTTTAATTGAAGCTTTACAAGACACGCCTGTACCTACGGATTTAATAATGAGTATTTCTTGCCAAAATCGTTATAAACCTAAAGTCGCTGATTTAATTCAATTTTGCAGAGATTATCGTAAACATTTAATTGGTTTGGATCTCACGAATGAAAAAGATAATCCTGCTTCTGCGTATGCGCCGGAGATAGAAAGAGCGCGGGGAGATATAAAATTTTTGACCATACATTGTATGGAATTGATGGGACCGGATCGCGGGTGGGACGCATTAACTCTTAATCCGGATAGAATCGGTCATGGCATACGCGCAATAGAAGATCCTAAATTAGTTGAAGAATTGGCTCGCAGAGGGATTCCTTTAGAAATGTGCGTGAACAGCAATGTTGTAACAGGCGCTGTAATAGGCGGTATAGATCAACACCCGATGCCAAAATTATATGATGCCGGTGTAAAGCTTGTTGTCGGATCAGACGGTTGTAATGATGGATCTACTTTGGCAGATAATTACAGGCTTATAAAAAAATCATTTGGTTTTACTCCGGAACAAATGCAAGAATTACGGGAAAACAGTTTCAGGTATGCATTTAGAAATTTAAAAGCGAAATAATTATTCTATGGCCAGAATGGAAATGAGTTTTGCGTTGTACGATTCTCTGCTAAGAGCTAGAGCTGATAGAGAGGGAATTCTGTTTGGCGAAGTTTATTTTCTATGCGATTTTAATGGAGCCAAAGTAGAAACTATTAGAGGAGATGATAGAAGATTCCTAGCTATTATCAGCCATAGAGATGAACAGGTTTTAAAAAGAATAATTGAATCAAGCCGCCGGCATTTGAGTGAAAGCGGAGTAATGTTGAACGGGGAAGTTTGTTGATCTGGTGCCCAGGAGAGGACTTGAACCTCCACGCCCTTTCGAGCACTACCACCTCAAAGTAGCGCGTCTACCATTCCGCCACCTGGGCAGGAAATTGATCGGATTTTAACACACAAAAAAAACGATTACAAACTGCTCATCCACTACTTTCCAAAACAACATCAATCATCATTTCCTTTCCATCTCTAAGAACTTTGAGGACAACTTTCTCATCGGGCTTATAATTCCTAATTATTTTTTGAAGAGGATTTGTAAGCGTTACCTTAACACCATCAATCTCTAAAATAACATCCATTTCTTTAAGCCCCGCTTTATCAC
>Ga0155921_146_pt1 | contig 12973 bp, 10 predicted proteins | sample RifCSPlowO2_01_FD_107575 | JGI IMG/M metagenome (GOLD analysis project Ga0155921, IMG submission 107575) | Candidatus Peregrinibacteria bacterium RIFCSPLOWO2_01_FULL_39_12 | reverse complement strand
AATGGCGACACTGTAAGTATAGTGAAAAAAGGGAAGGCGTTGGATTTGGTTAAGGCGAAGGTTTAAATTCCGCTGATGGGTAAACATCGCTTGACTTCGTGTTGGGCTGTATCTATAATCCCCATGCTTTTTGCAGTAGTGGTAGTTTTATTGGCAGGATAGCCTTAATGCAAAAAGCTACTATATTTAAAACATCCTGCTAAGCAAGGTTTTATGGCTAAAGTTAAAACAGCAAGTGCTGTTATGGATGCATTGCTACAAGATTCTCCGGATATTAAGTTGCCTGCTCCCGGAGCGTTAATTGAAGGCACTGTAATTGCAGTGTGGAAAAATAAAATATTAGTTGATCTTGATGGTGTTGCAACAGGCATTATTTCGGGACAAGAAGCGTGCGACAGTTCAAAAACTTTAAAAACAGTAAAAGAAGGCGATAAAATTTCCGCTTATATATTGGAAGAAGAAAATGAAGAAGGTTTGGTCGTTCTCTCTTTAAGAAAAGCCAGCCAACAAAGGACATGGGATAAATTTGTCTGTGCGCATGAACAGGATGAATCCATTACCGTTATGCCAACTGAAGCGAATAAAGGCGGGTTACTTCTTAATATGGATGGAATTAAAGGCTTTATTCCGGTATCACAACTTGCTCCTTTGCACTATCCTCGTGTGAACGGCGCAGACAGCAGCCAAATTCTTACAAGGCTTCAAAAATTGGTCGGAGTGCCTCTTTTAGTTAAAATTATCAATCTCGATAAAGAAGGTGGAAAACTTATTCTTTCCGAAAGAGCAGCCGAGGAAGAAGCCAGACAAAAATCTCTCGAGAAGCTGGAAGTTGGTCAAAAAATTAAAGGCAAGATCAGCGGAATCGTTAATTTCGGTATATTTGTCACATTTGAGGGGCTTGAGGGACTTGTCCATATTTCCGAAATTGCATGGGGGCATGTTAAAGATCCAAATGAATATGGAAAGCTTGGCAATGAAGTTGAAGTTTTAGTTATCGGCAAAGAAAAAGACAAAATCAGTCTTTCCATGAAGCGATTGGTGCAGGATCCTTGGATTGAAGCTGCGAAAAAATACCAAGTTGGGACTGTGATTTCAGGCGTTATTAACAGAATCACACCTTTTGGCGCTTTTGTTCAGCTTGAGGATTCCATAAACGGTTTAATTCATGTAAGTGAAATTTCCGATCAAAACGTTGCTGATCCAGGCGAAAAATTAAAAGTCGGCGATAAAATCACAGCAAAAATTATTGCAATTGATCCTGATGAGCATAGAGTAGGATTATCAATTAAATCTTTGGAAGAAAAGCCGGCTAAAAAATCTAAAGAAAAGAAGGTTGAGGAAAAAGCTGAAGAAAATACCGAAAAAAATACAGAAGAAAAAGATGAGTCCGAAGAGAAAGTAAAAAAAACCGTAAAGAAACCGAAGAAAACCGTTAAAGAGTAGGCTCTATGGACTTGAATTCAGAGCAAACAAAAGCTGTTAATCATGAAGATGGTCCACTTTTGATTATTGCCGGTGCAGGAACCGGAAAAACAAAGGTTATCACTTCACGGATTTTGCGTTTAATAAAGTCGGGCAAGGCTAAACCCCAAGAAATTTTGGCTTTAACTTTTACCGATAAGGCTGCGAATGAAATGCTCGGAAGAGTTGATTCTGGAATGGAAACGGGATACTACGAGCTTTGCATAAAAACATTTCACTCTTTCTCGGAGCAAATATTAAGAGAATCCGGGCTTGAAATAGGCATTGATCCGCAATATAAAATTTCAGATAAATTCGGGCAATTTGTGTTATTCAAAAAACATTTGTTTGATTTTGAGCTCGATTATTATAGACCGCTCGGAAATCCGACAAGTTTTTTGGATAAACTTTTAACATATTTCAGCAGATTGAAAGATGAGCTTATCAAGCCTGATGATTATTTGGCTTATGCAAAAAATATTGTGGAATCATGTATAAAACGCGAGGAGGAGTACGAAGGAGAGCTTGAAGATGCTGAAAAAACCTTAGAGATAGCTAAGGCTTATAAAAAATATCAGGAAACTTTAATGGCAAACGGCATGCTTGATTTTGGGGATTTAAATTTTTATGCGAACGAGCTGTTCGATAAGCGAAAATCTGTTTTAACAAAATATCAGAACTTATTTAAATATATTTTAATAGATGAATTTCAGGATACAAATTACGCCCAATTCCAGTTAATCCTTAAATTGGCGGGAAAGCATAAAAATATTTGTGTTGTGGGCGATGACGATCAGAATATTTATAAGTGGCGCGGAGCCAGTTTAAGCAACATCCTTCAATTTGAAGATTTTTTTCCGGATGCCAAAAAAGTGATTTTGACAAAGAATTTCAGAAGTACGCAAAATATTTTGGATGCCTCATACAGTTTAATTCAAAATAATAATCCCGACAGGCTTGAAGTTAAGGCTAATATAAATAAGAAACTTACGGGAGCAAAGGATGGAAATTTGCCTGTAGAACTGAACCATTTTCCCGACTTTCTGCAGGAAAGCAGTTTTGTGGCGGAAAAAATTAAAGAGCTTCATGAAAAAAACGGTATAAATTTTAAAGATATTGCGATTCTTGTAAGGTCAAACCGGCTTGCCTACCCTTTCATCGAAGATCTTAAGTTCCTTCAAATCCCCTATCAGGTAAAAAATCCGAAAGGGCTTTTTGCACTGGAAGAAATTAAGGATTTGATCGCTGTTTTAAAATTTATTTCCAATCCGTATGACAATGTTGCCATTTTAAGGATTTTAAGACTGGAAATTTTCGATGTGAAAAATCTTGAAATTCTTAATCTTCTGAATAAAGCTAAAAACGATTCTGTTTTTAGCCTGTTAAACGATGATTCTAAAGTTTATGTTTTGCTAAAAGATTTGATTGAATTTTCAAAGAACCGATCGGCTGGCGCTTCTATAAATGAATTTCTTCAAAAATCCAAATTATTAAATTATCTGATTGAAAAAGGAAAATATGAGGAGCTGGATAATATAAACGAGTTTGCGAAACAAGTGGCAAAATTTGAAAAAGAAAATAAAGAAAAATCCGCGGGCGATTTCATAAATTATTTAAATTTGCTTGAAGAAGCCGAAATGCCTCTTGGAGAAACTTCCGCCGCCGATTTAGACAGTGTGCAAATTTTAACCGCACACGGAGCCAAAGGGCTTGAATTTGAGTGTGTGTTTGTCGTAAATGCGGTGAATGAGCGTTTCCCTGCAAGAAAGCATGGCGGAGCTTTTGAAATACCTGAAAATTTAACCAAAGAAATCTATCCTGAAGGGGATTTTAGAATTCAGGAAGAAAGGCGTCTTTTTTACGTAGCGATGACACGGGCAAAAAAATATTTATTCATCACTTATAGCGACCAATATGAAGGAAATAAAAAATGGCGAATTTCTCCTTTCGTTAAGGAAGTTTTGGAAAGTGGAAAAGTAAAAATTGTCGAACACAAATCTTCGGATAACGCATTAAAACGCTTAAAAGAATTTAAGGAACCTGTGAAACCTTTGTTTGATCTGCCGAAATTCAATGACCGCAGATTAAGTTATTCGCAATTTGATACTTTCAAGACATGCCCTCTGAAATATAACTACAGACATTTGATGAATATTCCCGTAGCTCCTTTCCATGCGGCGAATTTCGGTACAAGCGTACACTCGACATTAAATGAATTTTATAAAATTCTTAAAGGTGGCGGACAGGTTAATTTGGATACAATGGTGAGGCTTTATGAGAAAAATTGGATATCCTACGGATATGACAGCAAAGAACATGAAGAAACCAGAAAAGAACAAGGGCTCCAAATGTTAAAAAATTTCTATGAAGCAAACAGCAAACCGATGTTTGTTATTCCGGATGCCCTTGAACAACCTTTTAATTTAAAAGTCGGCGAATTTTTTATAATTGGGAGAATAGACAGAATCGACAAGCTTAGTGATGGCACTTTTGAGGTAATTGACTATAAAACCGGGCGTTTAAAGGATTCGACCGATATTACAAAAGATTTTCAGTTATCGCTTTACGCCTTGGCATGCAGAGATATTTTGGAAATTAAAGTTTCGAAACTTTCTTTGTATTATTTGGAAGATGGTCAAAAGATTTCCACTTCAAGAAAAGATTCCGACCTGAACGCTTTGCCGCAAAAAATATCGGAAAAAATCCAAAATATCTCTTCGTCTGATTTTACTCCGACTCCTGGGATACACTGTAAGTTTTGCGACTTTAGGCTGATTTGCCCCGCCAGCTACTTTTAAATAGGAAATTTTGCAAAGCAAAATTTCTGTTAGAACGAATAATTTTCTTCTTTTTCGTTGTTACTTTCGTCCGCTTCATCTATATCATCATCCAAATCAACCACAACTTTTGCCGTTCCGGAATCTTCATAATTATAAACAGCTCGCGAAATAGGGTAAACAAAGTTAAATGAATCCCCTGCTTCCATAACCGTATAAGAATCTGTGTTTGAAAAGACTTCTTTGTCGTTTAAATAAACCGCGTATTTAAAAGGAGTTTCTCCGGTAAGAGAGCCGGGGCCGAGATTTTCAATCGTAACATCTATGTTTATATCGTTTCCCACCGCTTCCGGAGGCAAAACCTGCATTTTGGCGGTCAAGTCGGGTTTTGCGTTTCTAGGAATTTTTGCACCTGCCTCTTCTGTTGCTTGTTCATCCGGATTTAATTTTATCTGCCCTTTAAATAAGCCTTTATTGCTGATCTGCCACGAGGCGACCCCTCCGACCGCAATAAGTAAAACGATGGTTACCAATGCTTTTGTACGTACCTCCATATGGAATTTTGTTTAAATTATAAGGTGTCCCGCTTAGCGGGACAGTTTGTTAATTAGGAAATTTTGCTTCGCAAAATTTCTTCAGTTGGTTTGTCTACAAGAACCGGAATAGATTTTCCTCCTTCCTTCCCTTCCGTAATTTTATATACGTCTTTATCTATTTTTTTAAATTCTTTATAAGCGCCGTTATACATATTTACTGTTGTTGATAAACTGTTTCCCATTTTTTGAAGATATGTTTCGTAACTGCCTATATGGCGACCCAAGTTTTCGATATTTTGCTGGATTTCTTTTATTGATTCTTCCATTTTCAGCGCTTTCAGTCCCTGCAGAACGGTTTGCAGATAAGCAAAAAACGATGTCGGGGAAACGATTATTACGTGCTTCCTAAAAGCGTATTCCATCAAATCATTGGCATTTATATCCACTGTTCCGATTTTATAAATCATAAGATTATAATAGATGCCTTCCGCCGGAATAAACATGAAGGCAAAATCAGTGGTGTTTTCTTCCGAACGGATATATTTTGCGGTCTCATCAATACGGTTTTTAATATCCGCCTTAAACTCTTTTTCCAGTTCATTTCTTCTTTTTTCGTTCTTTTCCTCCATTATTTTATTATATTTTTCGAGAGAAAACTTGGCATCGACAGGTATAATTTTATCTCTAATAAAAATTGCCGCATCCACTATCTCTCCATTTTTAAATTCATATTGGATTTTGTATTGATTGGGCTGAAGCACATTACTAAGCAATGCCTCGAGAAAATATTCGCCCAAAATGCCGCGCTGTTTAGGATTTTTCAAGATGTCTTCCAAGCTCTGCATTTTCTCGGAAAAACCCAAAACTTGTTTATTTGTTTCGTCCAATTTCGTAAGTTTTTCCGTTACACTGCTGATTAATTTTGCGCTTTGAGCAAATTGTTTTTGAAGAGTACTGGAAGAATATTCAAGTCCTTTTGTTAAGCCTTCATGGATTCTATCCAATTTTCCATAAGTTTCTTTTCGACTTTCATTTGAGGTTTCTCGTACTTCCTTGCGCAGCGCTTCGATGTATTCAAACATCATTTTCCCGATGTCTTGTTCAGGGAGTTTCTGCGATTTAAGCGTGTATATCAAAAAAACAAGAGCCGAGAAAATTATTAAACCGATTAAAATTAACATTAATTCCATAATATCGTTAATTCCTTTACATTAAAACGTTTTTTCCGTAGACTGCTGATGCTTTTTATTGCGCTACCTATCTATGTCAACAAAATTATCTGATTTGGCGGAGAAGCTTAATATTGACCAAGTTCAGCTTAAAAAGAAACTTAAGGAGCTGGGAGTTAAGTTATCTCCAAAAGCAAGGGTTGTTGATGATGACACCGCAACACTTGTTTTAGACGAACTTTCTAAGGTGTCCGCTTCTACTCGAGAGGCGAACAGCTCCGGAGACGGAGTGGATATCGAAAAAGCTCCTCAAGATATTGCGGAAATATATGATGAAATTATTGCGGAAAAGCAGGAGCGCGAGATTATAAAAAGCCAAAGGAAAAAAACTGCAGGGAAGGAAGTTTCAACAAAAAAAGAAGTTCCAAAAGAATCACCCGCTAAACCTGAGGTAATTATAAGCAAAGATGGCATTGAAATTCCGGATTTCATCGCCGTAAAAGAATTTGCCGAAAAAACCGGCATAAATGTTGCGAAAGTTATCGGAGAACTGATGAAAAATGGCATTTTGGCAAATATAAACCAGCAAATTGATTTTGATACCGCACAAATTATCGCCGACGATCTTGGCATAAAATTAAAAAGACTTCGCACTATTGCAGGCGTTGAAGAGCTTATGTCCGGAGATATTTCAAAACTGATAACCGAGGATGATCCGACATCTTTAAAAGTGCGTCCTCCCGTTGTGTGCGTAATGGGACATGTCGACCATGGGAAAACAAAGCTTTTGGATATAATCCGTAAAACAAATGTTGTTGATGGGGAAGCCGGCGGAATTACCCAACACATTGGAGCTTATCAGGTTGTCGCAAAAGGCAAACCCATCACATTTTTGGATACACCGGGGCATGAGGCGTTTACAGCTATGAGGGCGCGCGGCGCCAAAATCACCGATATCGCCGTACTTGTAGTTGCCGCAGATGAAGGAATAAAACCGCAGACTGTGGAAGCAATAAATCACGCCAAGGAAGCGGGCGTTCCAATCATCGTAGCTATAAATAAAATTGATAAACCCGGAGCAAATATTGATAAAGTTAAAGGAGAGTTGTCGGAACAAGGGCTTCAGCCTGAGGATTGGGGCGGAAAAACCGTTACCGTTCCGGTTTCAGCTTTAAACGGTGAAGGCATCGATGGTCTTCTCGATATGATTCTTTTGACTGCGGAGATGGGGGATCTTAAAGCAAATCCAAACCGCGAAGCTGTCGGTACTGTGATTGAAGCGCATCTCGATCAAAATCTCGGACCTGTCGCGACCATTTTGATAAATACAGGAACGCTTAAAGTAATGGACAATGTTATCGTCGGCAGTACTTACGGGCGTATAAAACTTATGAAAGATTTTACAGGGAAAGCATTACAAAGCGCCATTCCTTCCACTCCCGTTTTGGTGGCAGGATTAAACATAACTCCGAAAAGCGGTGACATCCTTCAAGTTGTAAAAGATGAAAGAACAGCGCGAGGAAGAGCGGAAGAAATCAGTTTAATAAATAAAAAAGACAGTTTTGAAAGAATGTCCGCCGCAAATCAGCTTATTTCCCGTGTTAAATCAAACAAAATCCTAAAAATAGTTCTAAAAGCCGATACAAAAGGCTCGCTTGAAGCCATAAGACAGTCACTTGCCAAAATTAAAGATGAAGAAGTTGCAATTAAAATTATTCACGCCGGAGTCGGCACAATTACAGAATCCGATGTAATGATGGCTTCCGCAAGCGAAGGTATGATTTTGGCTTTTACCACTGACTTCGATGCTCCAAATGTTTCCAAAACCGCCGAACGTGAGATGGTTGAGGTGAGGCAATACAAAATTATTTATAATCTGCTGGAAGATGTTAATAAAATTTTAAGCGGCTTAATGGAGCCCGAAATTGTGGAAACTTTACTTGGAAGAGCGGAATTGAAAAAAGTATTTTTAACGAAGAAAAAAGAAACTATTATCGGGGCGAGAGTTTTAAGCGGCAAAATGGAAAGTAAAGCAAAATTAAGAGTGGTTAGGGGAAGAAATGCGGCTGATGAAGAAAATGTTGTCGGAGAGGCTTTTATAAATTCGCTTCGCAAGGCCGAGGAAACTGTGGATGAAATTAAAGAGGGCAATGAATGCGGCATGAAAATTATCAGCGAATTTGCGCTTCAGGAAGGAGATATCCTTGTCGCTTATAAACAGGAGCAAAGGAAAAGAATAATTTAATAATCATGGAGAAAGTTCGTCCTATAAAATTAAACAGTTTTAAAGATGAGCGCGGCGTTTTGACGGCTGTGGAACTCAAAGATTACGTGGATTGGCCGGTTAAGCGGATATATTATTTGAATGATGTGGGCAAGCCGCGCGGAGGTCATGCTGTGAAACATGAAAAAAAACTTTATATCTGCCAAAAAGGGCTTGTAAAAGCCAAATTCCATGACGGGGAAAAATGGCTGGGATTTGAACTTAAAGGACCGGACAGCGCTTTAATAATGGATGGAATGTGCTATCGCGAATTTTACGAATTTTCTCCCGATGCTGTACTTTTGGCTGTATCTTCAGTAAACTACGTGCCTACCGACTATATTTATGATCTTGATGAATTCATAAAATACGTAAATTCATCCGACAATATATGAAAATTCTTATTACAGGAGGAGCCGGATTTATAGGAAGCAATTATACTCGTTATCGTTTTGAAAATTATCCAAATGACGAAATCTTTGTTTTGGATAAGCTTACTTATGCCGGAAATCTTGATAATTTATCCGATTTAATGGATGAAAAGAGATTTCATTTTGTACAAGGCGATATTTCCGACAAGGATTTTGTAGAAGATTTTTTTGAGAAGGAAAAATTTGATGCAGTTGTGAATTTTGCCGCTGAAACACATGTAGACAGAAGTATTACCGGACCGGGTATTTTTGTAATGACAAATATTGTCGGCACGCATAATCTTCTTGAAGCCTCTCGTTTAACAGGCGTAAAACGCTATCATCAGGTTTCCACGGATGAAGTTTATGGAGATTTAGGAAGTAACTCAAAAGAATTTTTCACGGAAAAAACGCCGATTGCGCCAAATTGTCCGTATGCCGCATCCAAAGCGTCCGCCGATCTTCTGACAAAAAGTTATTTTGAAACTTATCAAATGGGGATAACCATAAGCAGATGCAGTAACAATTACGGTCCGTATCAATTTCCCGAAAAACTAATCCCCTATTTTTTCAGGTTGATTTCTGAGGGAAAATCTGTTCCTGTTTATGGTGATGGCAAAAATATAAGAGATTGGCTTTATGTCATAGATCACTGCCGCGCCATTGATGTTATCTTAAAAAAAGGTCGTTTGGGCGAAGTTTATAATGTTGGCGGCAACAATGAAAAAACAAATCTTCAAATTACCCAATTTTTGCTGAAGTTTTTAGGGAAAGATGAAAGTTTGATCACTTATGTTGATGACAGGCTTGCTCATGATCGCAGATACGCGATAGATTCCACAAAACTTCAAACGGAGCTTGGATGGAAACCTTCCGTAGATTTTGCGGAGGGAATTCAAAAAACTTTTGACTGGTATAAGAATCATGAGGAGTGGGCTAAAAAACTTATGGCAAAAATCGAAGAAAGGAAGCACAAAGTTGTAAGCAAAATGCCTCTTAAGACGAGCAGGTAGCTAAAGTTTTACTTCAGTTTCTCTAATGCAGGATGTCCAAGGATCGACTTTATTTGATCTATGGCAATTTTATTTAGTTTTAATAATCTTTGTTCAGGCTCTATGCCTTGCTTGATTAGCTCGGCGTTAAGACTTTCAAGATTGGAAAGTACTACAAGTTGTTCAATTGTGGAATAATCACGGATATTTCCTTCTTTTTCAGGATTTTGTTCACGCCATTCTTTGGCTGTCAGATTGAACAGAGCTTTGTTTAAAAGATCCCCTTCACTTGCGTAAACAAATTTGTCCGGGATTTGGTCAATTTTTAATGGTATTAATTTTTGTTTTATCGCGTCGGTATGAATTTTGTAATTTATCCTTGCCAATTCTCTTTTTACGTCCCAGCTCAGTGATGATTTCTGATTTTCGATCTCTTTTAGTCTTTGGAATTCTTTGATCAAATACAACTTAAATTCTGGACTGATCCATGAGGCGAATTCGAAAGCTATGTCTTTATGGGCAAAAGTACCCCCGCCATAACGACCTGATTTGGAAATGAGACCTATGGCATTAGTTGATTCGATCCAGCGCTTAGGCGTAAGGGAAAAACTATTTAGACCGGATTGAGTTTTAAACCCATCGAATTCGATGGGTTTAAAATTGGAATTATTAATTTTCTCCCATAATCCAAGAAATTCTATAGTGTCACGATTACGCATCCAGTTTTGCAAAATGTAATCTGTCCGTTCAACATCTTTGTAACGCGCAATGTCGGTCAGGGAGATATAATTGTCATTATTTTTTTGTAATAGGGATATTTCCATTCCTTTAACTTCAATTTTTTTATTTTTTTGCATGGTAAAAATGATTTAAGGGTTAATTCAAATCAAAATTCTACTTAGCAAAGTTAAAATTTTTTTAAAATATTCTTAAAATCTGAGCCAAACGTGTTGCTGATTTAAAATAATATTTTGTTTTAGATTTTCGGGTCCTAAATATCTATTTTTTTCCTTAAATCCATTGTTACAGGCATAATTCCCGGAGCTTGTTGTTGAGCTTTGTTCGGATCCTCGGTCAGTCCGATTCCCTGAATGGTCGAATATATAATTATTGGATTTCCAGAATGTCCACTATGACCTGTAATAATCACAAATGGCATTTTTGATTCGTGAGAAATTCTTGCGACAGCGCTTTGGAGTGCGCTTCCCAACTCAGGTTTTTCTATTTTGAAACCTTCATATTCAAGATGCTGACTCAAGCTTTCAATCATTCCGCTAAAAAATCCCAATTTTATATTCATATCACCTGGTATTTTCATCTCAAGATGCAATTCGTGGTGTTCAGGGGCTTCAAGGGCTGTACTTGTGATGAAACCAGTTAATCTTTGAGTTTCTTCATCCCGTACAAATCTATTACTGTGTACCTGAACCAGGTTTGCCGGACTTGCGTCTACGATAGTCGAAGCATTTTGATCGGCTGCAATCACGGTTATACTCATAGTAAGTTCAAAAGGGCGGTCGTTCCTCGAAGCCATTGCCTCTCTTATAAACGGCGTAAGATCCGCTATCTCGTAAGAAACTTCACCAATCCCCTGTTGCAATCCACTAACCTCTTCCCCCGTAAAAGCGGCTCTTAGAGTTTGCGGACTTAATATTGCCGTTACGTCTCTCGTAAAAAATCTGATCAATCTTGGTTGTATGCCTGCCAACAGCTTGAGGTGATCTGGCGCTAAATCCATGAAGTAATATTCCCTATCTCCATAGTATTCCGGACTTTTTGGTTCTCTCATCATACATACAGTTGCTACATAATTGGTGCTAAAGTTTATCCCTATAATTTTTATTGTCAATACAAGCCTTATAGTCTATATTTTCAGCAATGCGCTATTCACAACTTTTTGGAAAAACCAGACACAACCCCCCATGCGATGCCGATAGTAAAAACGCCCAGCTTTTGACTCAAGCCGGTTTTGTCGAAAAATTGGCAGCCGGAATTTATAATATTCTGCCGCTCGGTCAAAAAGTTTTGGTAAAAATTTGCAAAATCATAAGAGAAGAAATGAACGCGGTTGATGGACAGGAGCTTCTTATGCCGGCTTTACATCCAATTGAACTTTGGGAAATAACCGGAAGAAACAAAACAATGGACAGCATTTTGTACCGCACAAAAGCTTCGGGCGATAAAGAATTCGTTTTCGGACCAAGCCATGAAGAAACAGTTACTCCGTTAGCCGCCAAATATATAAAATCTTATAAAGATCTGCCTTTGGTCGTTTATCAAATACAAACAAAGTTTAGAGATGAGCCGCGCGCAAAATCGGGACTTTTGCGAGGTCGCGAATTCGGGATGAAAGATATGTACAGCTTTCATGTTTCAGAAGAAGACTTGGACAAATATTATGAAAAAGTTAAAAAAGCTTATTTTAATGTTTTTGAGAGATGCGGGTTAAAAGCATATTTAATTGAAGCTTCCGGCGGACCTTTTTCCGATAAATATTCGCATGAATTTTCAGTAGAAACCCCCGCCGGTGAAGATACAATAATCATTTGCGATAAATGCGGGACAGCGCAAAATCTTGAAATCGCCGAGGGAAAAGTGCCCAATCCCGACGCTCATCCTGAAAAAGAATTGTCGTTAAACCAAGTTCATATCGAGCGCGGATTTTCCATTGAAGACAACGCAAAAGCACACGGTGTTCCATCTTATAAAATTCTTAAAACTGTCGTATATGAAGTTGATGAAACGGGTTTAATCGGAGTTGTTATCCGCGGAGATTTAAATGTGAGCGATGTAAAACTTGAAAATTATTTAAAGAAACCTCTCCGACCTGCGAGTCCGGAATTGTTAAAGCGGGCTGGGCTTGTGCAAGGATATATTTCCCCTGTTAATCTGTCTTCTAAAATAAAACTGAAATTTATCGCGGATCACTCCATCAAAAATATTAAAAATTTTGCAACCGGCGCAAATGCTTATGCCGAGGATTATAAAAATGCGAACATCGGCAGGGATTTTGTCATAGATGATTTTGCTGATTTGGTTGAGGTTAAAAGCGGTTTCAAATGCAAAAAATGCGATAAACCTTTGAAAGAAATTAAAGCGGTGGAAGTTGGGAATATATTTAAACTCGGCGCAAAGTACAGCAGGGCTTTTAATCTGAATTTTACAGATAAAGACGGCAAATCCAAGCTTGTTACGATGGGTTGCTACGGAATCGGGACTACCAGGCTTCTTGGGACGATTGTTGAGGCAAAATATGATAAAAACGGTATTATTTGGCCTGAAAATGTCGCTCCGTTTACTGTTCATCTTGTTTCGCTCGGGAAAGATCCTAAAGCGGTAAAAGAAGCTGATAAATTATATGAAAA
>Ga0155921_163_pt1 | contig 13923 bp, 7 predicted proteins | sample RifCSPlowO2_01_FD_107575 | JGI IMG/M metagenome (GOLD analysis project Ga0155921, IMG submission 107575) | Candidatus Peregrinibacteria bacterium RIFCSPLOWO2_01_FULL_39_12 | reverse complement strand
TAAAAGAAAATATTGATGCTGAGGATGGTCTTGATCATGTTTTGTCATTGAGAAGATTGTTAAGCGGTCGTTTGTTGAGGGTGAGTGCTTTTTTGACTGCTCTTGCTGTAGCCGGATGTATGCAGCCTGATTATAAAAAATGTGCTAGCTCTGTAAGATCGATGGCAATCAAATGTTTAAATGCAGTCGTTCCAGCATTTCATTCGAAGGTGTGTGACCCCAAGGAAATCGATGGTTTACTTAAGGTGGCGTCGAAGAGATGTCCAGAGGAAGTTGGTAGATTGGACGAAGGAATTCCATTTGAGTGCGTAACACATTTTGGTAGCAGTGAAACTCCTCCTAGAGAAACTACTGTTAGAGAAGCAGTTACCAATGCTTTAAATGATGAGTGCAAAGAGGTTATGTCTCGACCGGAAGGTGAGGGTGGTGGGGTGGTTATTCCGGTGATTATTCACTAGGTGTTTAAGTTTTTTGTCTTTACGCCAACATCTTTATCTCTATCTCCACGCCTGCCGGAAGGCTGAGGCTGGAGAGCGATTCTATTGTGTGTGAAGTGCTTTCTGTTATGTCGATTAGTCGGCAATGCGTGCGCATTTCAAATTGTTCGCGGGAGTTTTTGTGAACAAATGTGGATTTATTGACTGTAAATTTTTCAATTTTTGTCGGAAGAGGGATGGGACCTGCAACCATTGCGCCTGTTCGTTCGGCTGTATCTATTATTAATTTTGAAGTTTCGTCGATGACTTTGTGATCGAATGATTTTATTTTGATTCTGATCTTTTGCTTTGCCGCCATGCTGTATAAAGATTATGAAATAAAAAAACCGAAAATCAATTTTGTGTTATGTTTATATAGTGATTTGAGCTGAAAGTCAAAACAAAATAAAAAACCCCGCGATTTGGACGGGGTTTTAAAGTTTTTCTTTTTTAGAATTTTAATTTAGGAAAAAATTTCTGGTGAAATTTTTTCTACTCAATAATCTTTGCAACCACTCCGGCGCCGACTGTGCGACCTCCTTCACGGATAGCAAAACGGGTTCCGGCATCCATAGCGATTGGTGCGCCAAGTGTGATTGTCATTTTTACGTTATCACCAGGCATAACCATCTCTACATCTTTAGGAAGTTCTACGGATCCTGTTACATCGGTAGTTCTGATATAGAATTGTGGTTTGTAGCCCTTGAAGAATGGAGTGTGTCGGCCTCCTTCATCTTTTGTTAGTACGTAAACTTCCGATTCAAATTTTGTGTGTGGATGGATTGATCCCGGTTTTGCAATAACCTGTCCTCTTTCAATGTCTTCTCTTTCAATACCTCTTAGGAGAAGTCCAACGTTGTCGCCGGCTTGTCCTCTATCAAGTGTTTTTCTGAACATTTCAACACCTGTAACTACAACTTTTTTTGTAGGTCTGATGCCGACAATTTCAACTTCTTCATTGACGTTTACAACTCCCTGGTCAATTCTTCCCGTTGCAACTGTTCCACGTCCTTTAATTGAGAAAACGTCCTCAACCGACATTAGGAATGGTTTATCAAGTTCACGAATTGGATCCGGAATGTATGTATCAAGAGCTTCTAAAAGTTCAACGATTGGTTTTCTTGCAGCTTCATCATCCGGATTTTCAAGCGCTTTTAAAGCTGAACCTTTTATAACCGGAGTTTTGTCTCCAGGGAATTCGTACTTGTTCAAAAGTTCACGGGTTTCAACTTCGGAAAGTTCTGCGATTTCAGGATCGGCAACGTCCATTTTGTTTAAGAAAACAATAATGTAAGGAACGTTTACCTGGCGGGCCAATAGAATGTGTTCACGGGTTTGAGGCATTGGACCGTCTGCAGCAGATACGACCAAAATTGCTCCGTCCATTTGAGCTGCTCCTGTAATCATGTTTTTAACATAGTCGGCATGACCAGGACAGTCTACGTGAGCGTAATGACGTTTTGCTGTTGCGTACTCCTGATGTGAAGTCGCAATTGTAATCCCTCTTTCTTTTTCTTCCGGCGCGTTATCAATTTGGTCAAATGCTATGAATTTGTTTGTTCCACCATAAACTTTTGTTGCAACTGCAGTGATTGCTGACGTAAGGGTGGTTTTCCCATGATCTACGTGGCCAATTGTGCCTACGTTGACGTGGACTTTACTGCGATCAAATACTCCTTCGGCCATGGTAAAAATTGATTAAATTTTAAAATTTATATATTGATAATACTGTCTTATCAGACAGCGCGGGAATAGTACAGAAACGGTTTTAAAATGTCAAATGCTATTTCGTCCAATAGGGATTTGCTAAACTTTCTACGAAATTTGTTTAGCCTGACCGGCTATTTCTTAAAAGTTTTGCTTCGCTTCGGCTATTCTCGCGGAGCTCGAACAGCCTGCGCTACGCATCGCAAATCTCGCTACTTCGTTCTCTTTTCAATAATTTCTTCCGCAACGTTGTTTGGTACTTTTTCGTAATGACTGAATTCCATTGTGTAGTTACCTCGACCTTGAGTCATTGAACGAAGGTCAGTGGCATATCCAAACATATTTGCTAGAGGAATCTTTGATTTGATGAATTTTACGACACCCCTGTCTCCGGTCTCGGAAATTTGTCCTCGGCGAGAACTTATATTTCCCATAACATCTCCAAAATTGGCTTCAGGAACAGTTACTTCCACACCCATAATCGGTTCAAGAATGACCGGACCCGCTTTTTTGACTGCGTTTTGGAAACAAATTGATCCCGCAATTTTAAATGCCATTTCCGAGGAATCGACATCGTGGTAGCTTCCATCGTAGAGTTCTACCGTTACATCCACAACAGGATATCCTGCGATAATTCCTTTTGATGTGGCTTCTTTTACACCTTTATCTACCGCCGGAATAAATTCTCTTGGGATTTTTCCTCCAATAATTGAATTGATAAATTCGTAGCCTTTGCCCGGTTCGGAAGGGGATACGCGTAAAAATACATGGCCGTATTGTCCGCGTCCACCTGACTGTTTTGCATATTTTTCTTCCATTTCGGCTTCTTTTGTAATTGTTTCTCTGTATGCAACCTGCGGAGCGCCTACATTCGCCTCGACTTTAAATTCTCTTTTTAAGCGGTCAACAATTATTTCCAAGTGGAGTTCTCCCATTCCCGCAATTATTGTTTGTCCTGTTTCTTCATCGGAATTTACTCTAAATGTTGGATCTTCCTGAGTGAGTTTCTGAAGAGCGATGCCCATTTTTTCCTGATCCGCTTTTGTTTTTGGTTCTATTGCGATTCTGATAACCGGTTCCGGGAATGTGATTGATTCAAGAAGTACAGGATGATCCGGATCGCATAAGGTATTTCCGGTTGTTGTTTTCTTTAATCCTACGATTGCGGCAATGTCGCCGGCTTTTACCGATTTAATTTCTTGTCTTGAATTAGCGTGCATTTGTATAAGACGGCTTACGCGTTCTTTGTTGTCCGTTGACATATTTAAAATATAACTTCCTGCGTCGAGTTTCCCTGAATATACGCGGAAGTAGCATAAGCTTCCTACAAACGGATCTGTTGCAATTTTAAACGCCAACGCCGCAAACGGTTCGTTTTCATCAGCGTGTCTTAGTATTTCCGCTCCGGTTTGAGGATCAAATCCTTTAATTGGAGGGATGTCCATAGGGCTTGGTAAATATAAACAAACCGCATCGAGCACCAATTGAACTCCTTTATTTTGGAGGGCGGTGCCGCATAAAACCGGAAAGATTTTTGTTGTTGTTGTTGCGCGGCGAATTGCCTGATTTATGTCATCTATTGTTATTTCCGCTTCTTCCAAATATTTTGCCATCAGTGCATCATCGTTTTCCGCAACTTTCTCAATCATTTTTGCTCTGAATTCTTTAACTTTTTCAAGCATGTCGCTTGGGATTTCCACTTCTTTTATGTTTTCACCATTTTTCCCTTCGAATTCATAAGCTTTTTGTTCAACCAAGTCGATCACGCCAGTAAAGGTGTTTTCACATCCGATCGGAAGCTGAATTGCAACTGCGTTCGGATTTAAACGTTTGTGAATACTGTCCAAACTCATGTAAAAATCCCCGCCTATTTTGTCCATTTTGTTAATGAAAGCCAATCTTGGAACATCATATTTGTCAGCTTGTCTCCATACGGTTTCCGATTGAGGTTCAACTCCCATTGCTCCGTCAAAAACGGTGACTCCGCCGTCAAGTACGCGGAGTGACCTTTCAACTTCAACCGTAAAATCCACGTGTCCGGGCGTATCTATAATGTTTATTCTGTGTTGTATGCCACTGCTTTTCGGAGTCCAGAAACATGTTGTTGCCGCGGATGTAATTGTTATTCCGCGTTCACGCTCCTGGTCCATCCAGTCCATAACCGCGGCTCCCTCATGAACTTCACCGATTTTATGAGTTTTCCCTGTATAAAATAAAATACGTTCGGTTACTGTGGTTTTGCCTGCGTCGATGTGTGCAATAATACCGATGTTTCGGAGATTACTAAGGTCTTCTGACATAGATTTAATATTTAGCTAAATGAGCGAAAGCTTTGTTGGCGTCCGCCATGCGATGCATGTCATCGCGTTTCTTTATAGCTGCGCCTTGTTCGTTGGAAGCATCAATAAGTTCGTTTGCAAGTTTTTGATCCATGGATGTGCCTTTTTTGTCTCTTGCTGCGCCAATAAGCCATCTTAAGGACAAAGTTGTTTGCCTGTCCGGCTTAACTTCCCTTGGAATCTGATATACTGCGCCGCCGATTCTTTTTGGCTTTACTTCCATTTGCGGTTTTATATTATCCATTGCGGTTTTTAGAATTTTTTCCGGATCGCTGGATGTTTTTTTGCTTATGATTTTTAATGTGCTGTTGAAGATTTTTCTGGCTATGGATTTTTTGCCTCTTCTCATTATGTAGTTTATGAATTTTTCCTGCATTGGAGAGGATTCTTCAGGAACTTGGCTTCTTTTTGGGGTTTTTCCTTTTGACATGAGATTTAAGATAAGTTAGGGTTGGTTGTTATAGGACAAAGCTTCGCTTTGTCTAAGCTTTTGGTCTTTTAGCTCCGTATAATGAGCGGCTTTGTTTTCTTTTTTGCACTCCTTGAGTATCCAAATTTCCTCTTATTATGTGATATCGCACGCCCGGCAAGTCTTTAACTCTTCCTCCGCGTATCATTACTATTGAGTGTTCCTGTAAGTTATGTCCTTCGCCCGGGATGTAAGCTGTTACTTCCATTCCGTTTGTAAGACGCACTCTCGCTATTTTTCTTAGAGCCGAGTTTGGTTTTTTAGGGGTCATTGTGGTTACTTTAATGCATACTCCACGTTTTTGCGGACATCCTAACGCCACGCTGCCGTTTTTGAGATGATTGAAAATGGATTGCAAAGCAGGAGCTTTGCTTTTTTTATGAGCACTTTTTCTCGGGTGTCTGATTAATTGGTTTATTGTTGGCATAGTATTTGGCGTTCGCTTCGCTAACGGTTTTTATTAGCAGCCTCTTCGGGTCTGCCTGGCGGCTAATTTATATTATGTTTTTATTGAATGCAAGGTCAAATGATTGGCAATTCTCTTTTGAACTCTTCCTCTACAATTTCTTTAATAGTTCCTTTTTCACGTTTTTCTTCTGCATCTTTTGTGTCTTTCGCATCTTTTTGTATGGATGTTTCCGCTTTATGCTGACCTCTGAAGGTATCGCCCGCAGGAATAAGTTTGCCAATGATAACATTTTCTTTTAACCCTGAAAGGGTATCCATTCTATTTGTGGTTGAAGCTTCAACCAAGACCCTGATTGTTTCCTGGAAGGAGGCAGCAGAAAGCCAGCTGTCTGTGCAAAGGGCTATTCTGGTCAATCCCAGTAAAAGACGTTCGCCAATTGCTTGCTTTTTGCCTTTCTTCTCAAGTGTTTTGTTTATTGAGGTGAATTTTATTACATCTATTATTTCACCCGGTAAAAATTCACTTGATCCTCCGTCAAGGATTCTCACTTTCGACAACATTTGTCTTGCGATTATTTCCAGGTGTTTGTCGTTAATGCTTTGTCCCTGTGATGCGTAAATGCTTTGCACTTCGGTTACTATGTATTTTTGTACGGTATATTCATTGGTTAAGTGCATTAAATCTTTTAAATTCAAGTGACCGGTAGTAAGGGATTGACCTTTGCTTACCTCTGCGTTGTTTTTGATTTTTATAGTTCGGGATGGAGGGACCATATAACTTCTGGTAATTTTTCCCTCAGTTCTCGTTGTAATTGTACTATCTCCTATCTTTACAACTTTTCCTTCGTAAAGCGCTTTCAATACTCCTTTTTGTTCTTCCGCTTTCGCGATAACCATTTTCGGTTTCACTCTGTCGCCTACTTTTACAGTTGGTTTCATGTCGGCTAAAATAGTGTATGATTCCTCGATTGAGTCGTTTGAAGTTACAACTATTTCTGTGATCCGTCCTTTTTGATGGATGTGTGCTTTTCCGTCAACTTCACAAATTACTGCAGGAGTTTTAGGGCTTCTAGCTTCGAATAATTCTTCAACGCGTGTCAAGCCTTGAGTGATATCGCCGCCTTCAGCTACACCACCCATGTGGAAGGTACGCATAGTCAACTGTGTTCCCGGTTCGCCAATACTTTGTGCGGCGATGATTCCAACCGCAGTTCCAATTTCAACTTCTTTGTTGGTGCCAAGGTCTTTCCCGTAGCATTTTACGCAGATTCCGTTCAAGGTTTGGCAAGTCATAACCGATCTTACTTTAACTTCGTTGACTAAAGATTTTTTGATTTGTCTTATTCTTTCTTTTTCTATTATGTCGCCTTTTTTGCCGATGGTTTTTCCGTCTTTATCTTTTAGTGTTTCAGCAAGGGTTCTTCCATAAATTCTTGTTTCAAATTTTTCACCGATTTGTTCGGATTCTTCTCGAGTGATTGTATGGATGTGAGTAGATCCGCAGTCATATTCTCTAACTACGATGTCTTGGTTTGAATCTACGAGACGTCTTGTAAGGTAACCCGCTTCAGCTGTTTTTAAGGCCGTGTCGGACTTTCCTTTACGTCCTCCGTGTGTAGCAATGAAGTATTCCAAAATCGTGAATCCTTCTTTTAGGTTTGATTTGATCGGAAGTTCGATAGTTTTTCCCGCAGGATTTGCAACGAGTCCTTTCATCCCGCACAACTGAGTAATTTGTCCCCAGTTTCCACGTGCGCCGGAATCAATCATGTAAAAAATATTGTTGTCTTCTTCGATTCCATTGATCATTATTTCCGTGATTTTGGATTTTGTCTGCGACCAGATTTTTATTGTGTGATGATACCTTTCATCCTCCGTAATAAGACCTTTCCAGAATTGGTTGTTTATTTGTTTAACAACTTCGGAGGCATCTTCAATTATTTTTGTTTTTTCTTTCGGAACTATCATGTCCGCCTGGCTGAAGGAAATTCCGGATTTTGTTGCAAATTTAAATCCAATATCTTTGAGATTGTCTGCAAGAATCGCTGTTTTTTCCAATCCGAGTTTTTCAAAACATTCGGAAACGATGTCGCCGAGTTTCTTTTTGCCTATATTGTCGTTGTAATACTCCAATCCATCAGGGATGAAGCTGTTGAATATCAGTCTTCCTAAAGTTGTTTCAATCAATTGGTCTTTATATTTGCATTTTATTAAAGCTTGTAAATCTAAAAAGCCGCTTTGATATGCAATGATTGCTTCCTCGGTATTAGAGAAAGACATCCCTGTTCCTTTAGTTTTTTCTATAAGTTTTGTTAGATAGTAGCAACCCAAAACCATGTCCTGAGTTGGAGTAATTATAGGTTCTCCGGAAGACGGTTTTAGAAGATTTCTGGCTGAAAGCATTAATCTGTGTGCTTCTTCCTGTGCTAGTTTTGAAAGAGGAATGTGAATGGCCATTTGATCTCCGTCGAAGTCCGCATTGAATGCGGCGCAAACCAGTGGGTGAACCTGAATGGCTTTTCCTTCAATCAATATCGGCTGAAATGCCTGGATTCCAAGTCTGTGCAATGTCGGAGCACGATTTAACAGTACAAGATGATCTTTTGTAACTTCTTCCAAAATATCCCAAACTTCTCTTTTACTTGTTTGTATAAGTTTTTCCGCGTTTTTAATGTTGTGCGCAAAGCCATCTCTTATAAGTCGACCGATTATAAATGGTTTGAATAATTCAAGAGCCATTATTTTTGGCATTCCGCATTGATGCAGTTTTAATTTTGGTCCGATTATGATTACCGAGCGGCCCGAGTAATCAACACGTTTCCCAAGTAAGTTTTGTCTAAACCTTCCTTGTTTACCTTTTAACATATCTGACAACGAGCGTAATTTTCTTTTATCTCCTGAGCTGAATACTGTTTTGCCTTGTCTTGCGCTGTTGTTTAGTAAGGTGTCCACTGCTTCCTGAAGCATTCTTTTTTCATTTCTACAGATAACTTCCGGTGCGCCGATTGCAAGAAGTCTTTTTAGGCGATTGTTTCTGTTTATTACGCGTCGGTATAGGTCGTTCAAATCCGATGCTGCGAATCTTCCTCCATCAAGTTGAACCATTGGACGAAGATCTGGAGGGATAATTGGAAGTACGGTCAATACAAACCATTCAGGGCGGATTCCCGATTTAAGCAGACTTCCCGCAAGTTTGATTCTTTTGATGATTTTTTTTTGTTTTTGTCCGGATGTCCTTGCGGATTCTTTTTTTAAATTTGTGATGAGCTTTTCAAGGTCTGTGTCGGCAATTATGTTTCTTATAGTTTCCGCGCCGGTTCCCGCTTTGAAGATATGTCCAAATTTTAAAGACATGTTTCGATAGTCCACTTCGGAATACACTTTCCCGATTCTTAGTTTTTCCAAAGTTTCTTTTGTTTCCGAATGTTCAAAATCAAGATCTTCGACGTTTTTTCCGTATTCTTTTTCAAGTCCCGCCGTTGCGTTTTTTTTCATTTTTTCGTTTTCGATTTTTTCTACATCTAAAGATTTTTGCTTGAATTCTTCCTGCATTTTTTTCTTTTCCGACTTGAAGTCTACTTGAAGTTTTGCAATTACTTCGTCTTTTGCTTTTTCGTCCAGTTCGTAGACTGTGTATGCCGCAAAATATACGACTTGTTCCAGTGTTTTTATTGGCAAATCAAGGAGTAGTCCGATTCTGCTTGGTGTTGAGCGCAAAAACCATATGTGCGTTACAGGCACGGCTAACTTTATGTGCGCCATTCTTTCACGTCTGACTGATGAGCGTGTTACTTCGACTCCGCATTTTTCACATATCACGCCTTTATAGCGGATTCTTTTGTATTTTCCGCAGTAACATTCCCAGTTTTTGGTTGGTCCAAATATTTTTTCACAAAACAACCCGTCTCTTTCAGGTTTTTGTGTTCTGTAATTGATTGTTTCGGGCTTTTTTACTTCGCCGTTAGACCATGCCAAAATTTCTTCCGGAGATGCTACAGACAAGCTAATGGCGTTAAATCGGTCTTTCCTATTATTTTTTTGATCTGCTTGCTGCATAATTTTATTGTTAAAATTGGATGAAATTTAATATTTTTTATTTGAATTTATAGGCCAAGGTCTTTGTCTACAATGTTGCCGCTTCCTTTTGCCTCCGGTTCTTCGATTGGTTTGGTTTCCGGTTCGGGTGTCGGTTCGGAAGCGGGTGCTGTATCAATTTCCACTGCTGTTTCAGAGACTTGTGTTTCAGGAACGTAGTCTTCGTCTTGTGCATTTTTTGGTCTTTTTTCAAGACGGATCATGTCGTGAACTACAATTTCTGTCTTAAATTTTTTGATTCCTTCCGGACTGTCCCAGCTCCTGGTTTTAAGATAGCCTTCCACATAAACAAGATGTCCTTTCTTGATATATTGTTGGCAAATTTCCGCCAAGTGAGCCCATGCTACGCATTCATGAAATTCAGCCGAGGACTTTTTTTCTTTGTCGGATGTTGTCCATTCTCTGTTTGTGGCGATGCCAAACGTTGTTACATTTTGCCCATTTGGGGTTTGTCTCATTTCAGGGTCTCTTGTTAGGTTTCCTATTAAGATTACTTTGTTTACGCTTCTCATAATTGTGTTAGTTAAGGGTTTAAGATTATTTATTTGGTGTTTTGCTTCGCAAAACTTAGGACACTCCGCTTCGCTTCGTGTCTTTAGCACGAGTTTTTTCTTCTTTTAAATCTTTTTCATCAAGTCCTTCCAAATTGCCCGCTTCTCGTGAAGTTCCCCCGCTTTCCTTGGTAATTTCGCGCTGTATTTCTGGAGCTACATCCGTTTGGGCTATTGCATCTTCTTCGAGATATTCGTCTTCCACTATTTTTATTCCCGCTTCGTTTTCAAGAAGTTTTACGGAAAGACCCAAGCTTTGTAATTCTTTTGTTAATACGTTGAAGGATTCCGGAATACGTGGTTTTTTAATGGGTTCGCCTTTTACAATTGATTCGTAAGCTTTTGATCGTCCGTATACATCATCAGATTTGATTGTGAGCATTTCTTGCAATACGTGAGCTGCTCCATATGCTTCAAGTGCCCAAACCTCCATTTCTCCGAACCTTTGACCTCCATGTTGAGCTTTCCCTCCAAGAGGCTGTTGTGTTACGAGCGAGTATGGACCAACTGAACGTGCATGGATTTTATCTTCAACCAAATGGTTAAGTTTCATAATATAAGCAATGCCGACTGTTACTTTCCTGTCGAATGGTTCGCCGCTTTTCCCATCGTATACTGTGAGCTTGCCGTCTTCAGGCAGATTTGCTTTTTTTAGCAATGCTGTAATTTGAGATGTTGGGATTCCGTTTAACGGAGGGGTTGCAACTGTTATTCCAAGTTCTTTTGATGCCCAACCCAAGTGTGTTTCAAGAATCTGGCCGATATTCATACGGCTGGAAACTCCAAGTGGGTTGAGTACTACATCTACAGGTCGACCATCCGGTAAAAACGGCATATCTTCTTGAGGCACAATTATGGAAACCACGCCTTTATTTCCGTGACGGCCCGCAAATTTATCTCCGATTTGTACTTTTCTTGTTTGAGCCACATTTACTTTAATTTGTTTTAATACGCCGGTTGTAAGTTCGTCTCCGGCTTCTTTTGTGAAAATTTGGATGGCGACCACTTTTCCGCCTTCACCTCCAGGAAGTCTCAGGGAAGTGTCTTTTACGTCGCGGGCTTTATCCCCGAAGATTGCTCTTAAAAGCCTTTCTTCTGCGGTAAGTTCGGTTTCTCCTTTTGGTGTAATTTTGCCTGCTAAAATGTCGCCTTCCTGTACGGTCGCGCCGATTCTTACAATTCCATCCTCATCCAAATCTTTTAATTTCGCTTCGCCGACATTCGGGATATCGCGTGTTACAATTTCCGGTCCAAGTTTTGTTTCGCGTACATCCGCTACGTAGCTTTCTATATGGACAGAATCAAACCAGCCTTCTCTTACGAGTTTATCCGAAATTATCACGGCATCCTCGAAGTTATATCCTTCCCATGGGAGGTATGCCGCAAGCAGGTTTTTGCCAAGTGCAAGCTCACCGTTTTCCGTAGCCGGTCCATCCGCCAATACTTCACCTTTCTTTACTTTTTGTCCTTTTTGGACAAGCGCTCTTTGATGGATACACGTTCCCTGATTTGATCTTTCGTAAGTTTGGAGCTGGTAGCTTAATTTTTTGCCGTTTGAGTATACAACAGTGATTATATTTGCATCCACATAAGAAATTTCTCCGTCCATTTCAGCGGAAATTACTTGTCCCGAGCTTTTTGCCGCGATTTCTTCTATGCCTGTCCCGACAATCGGTGCATCCGGAGAAATTAGCGATACCGCTTGTCTCTGCATGTTTGATCCCATGGATGCGCGGGTGTTGTCGTCGTGTTCAAGGAACGGAATTAATGCTGTCGTTATGGATATAATCTGTTTTGGAGATACGTCGATGTGAGTTATGTCGTTCACATGGGCTAAAAGCGCTTCACCATTTTTACGCGCCGAAACACGGGTGTTTATAAATTGGTCTAATTTGTCGATTTCCGAATTGGCTTGTGCGATGATGAGTTTTTGTTCTTCTTCTGCGTCGAAGTAGTTTATTTTATCTGTTAAATAAGGTCTTACGGTGATTTTATCAATTTTAAGTTTTGCCAATTTTTTTGCGATTTCTTCCGTGATTTCCTGTCCGGCTTTTACTATTACATGTCCTTTATCTTCCACTGTTTCTCTTGCAATGCGGCCGACTGTTTCTTTTTCCGAATTTTTTACTTCGGAGGAAACTTCCCTGAAAGGAGTTTCGATAAATCCATATTGATTGATTTTTGCGTAAGTTGCCAAATGGACAACAAGTCCGATGTTCGGTCCTTCCGGAGTTGCGATAGGACAAATTCTTCCGTAGTGAGATTGGTGTACGTCACGGACATCAAATGAAGCTCTCTCTCTTGAAAGTCCACCCGGACCCATAGCGGATAACCTTCTCTTGTGTTCAAGTTCCGCGAGCGGATTTGTTTGATCCATGAATTGTGAAAGCTGTGAGCTCGCATAAAATTCTCTTAGTGCCGCTGTGATCGGCCGTGAGTTTATAAGTTGTGTCGGAGTTACCGTTTCAAGATCCATTACCGTCATTCTGTCTTTTGCGATTCTGTCCGTTCTAAGCAAGCCTACACGAAATTTATTTTGCACAAGTTCACCGACCGCGCGGATTCTTCTATTGGACAAATGATCGATATCGTCAGGTTGAAGTTCGCCATTATTTAGCTTAATAAGGTGTTTTAAAATGTGAATAAGGTCATCAACCTGGAATGTGTGATATTTTTTCTTGTTTGGAGTGTCGAGATTGAATCTTTTGTTCAATTTATATCGCGCAACCGGTCCCATGTCATATTTTCTATAATCGAAGAACATTGATTTAATAAGGGATTTTGCATTTTCCGGCGTTGCCAAATCACCCGGTCTGATTTTTTTGTAGATATTTTGATATGCATCTTCCACAATTTTTGATTGATCTTTTCCAAGTGTATTTAAGATGTAATCGTGTTCGACGTCGGTTGTTACATCTTTAAATAAATCCATAATTTGTTTGTCGGATTCATATCCGAATACGCGCAAAAGCGAGGTGACAGGGATTTTGCGTTTTCTGTCTATTTTTACCGTCATTATGCCTTTTTTGTCTGTTTCAATTTCAAGCCATGCGCCGCGTTTTGGAATGATTTTTGCGTTATGCATGTCCGGTGTGGTCAAGTTTTTTGAAAAGAATACGCCGGGAGATCTTACAATCTGGCTGACTACAACTCTTTCAATCCCGTTTACTATAAAGGTTCCGCGGTTTGTCATTAAAGGAACGTTTCCCAAGAATACATCCTGCTCCTTGATTTCACCTGTTTCTTTATTGATAAGCTGTACATGGACTTTTAACGGCGCTTCGTATGTGATGTTTTTTGCTTTTGCCGTTTCTGCATCATATTTTACTTCTCCAAGGGAGTGTTCAAGAAAATGAAGTTCCAATTTTTTCCCGGAAAAATCCTGAATAGGAGTAACTTCATCCAACAAGTCCCTGATTCCTTCTTTTAAAAACCATTCGTAAGAGTTTATTTGCACTTCAATTAAACTTGGAATCGTAACTTTAGCATCAATTTGTTCCTGGAAATACTTGCGTTTGCTGTGCAAAATAAGGGGTTCTTTGTGGAAAGCGATTCCCGATGGTTTAACCAGATTTTTATCTACACGCTCTTTTTTTAGATTTTTTTTTGAAGATTTTACGGCTTTTTCTTTTTTAGCCGGCTTTGCCTGTTTGGCAGGTTTGGCTTTTACGGTTTTTAAGACTTTAGGCTTTGCAATAGGCTTTTTTGCCTTAGCCTTGTTATTTTTTTTTGATACCGGTTTGGAAATTTTTTTTGAAGTTTTTGTTTTTTTCGGCTGTTTTTTGCCGACAGTTTTCTTGTTTTTTGGCATATGGAAATTATGGTCAAGATAATTAATATGCGCTATCTGACCACAACTTATCCATATTTTTAGATAG
>Ga0155921_160_pt2 | contig 14244 bp, 11 predicted proteins | sample RifCSPlowO2_01_FD_107575 | JGI IMG/M metagenome (GOLD analysis project Ga0155921, IMG submission 107575) | Candidatus Peregrinibacteria bacterium RIFCSPLOWO2_01_FULL_39_12 | reverse complement strand
TATTAATTTCCAATCTGTTTCCGCTGACTCTATGACAATAGAGTTTTTTAAATTGTAATCATAAAAAATATGCCGCTTACAAAAGCACAAAAAGGAGATATGATAAAAGAGCTTGCAGATCAGATAAAAAGCGCAAAATCGGTGGTTTTTGCGGATTATCAGGGATTATCCGTGAAAGATATCAAAAGTCTTCGCAAACAATTGAGGGAAAAAGGCGTAAAATATCAGATTGCAAAGAAAACTTTGATAAAAATCGCCGCCAAGGAAGCGGGATATGATGAAATTCCAAAGGATATACTTGCCGGACCTGTGGGAGCCGCTTTCGCTTCCGGAGATGAAATTGCCGCCGCTAAAATCATTTATCAATTTGCAAAGAAAAATACAAATCTTAAATTAAGAGGAGCTTTTTTTGAGGGCCGAGTTTTATCTGTGGAAGACACCAAAAAATTAGCCACTTTGCCAAGCAAGGAAGAGCTCATTGCAAAACTTTTGTATCTTATCAAGTATCCCATTCAAGGATTTCATGGAGTGTTGCATGGAACTCTTGCAGGATTTGTTCGAGTTATTAAAGCTATCGGCGATAAAAAGGGTCAAACTGCGTAATCTTTTAATTTTATAACTAAAAAAATATGTCAGACGAAGCAAAAACATCAGTCGCGTTAAGCAAGAATGCGGAACAAATCGTAGAATTGGTAGAAAAATTGCCGGTTCTTGAACTTGCTAATCTTGTAAAAGCTCTCGAGGAAAAATTCGGAGTTTCCGCTGCCGCTCCAATGATGATGGCAGGCGCTCCAGCTGCCGGTGGCGGTGAGACTGCCGCAGAAGAAAGCGGAAAGAAAAATGTAATTTTGGCTTCCGCCGGAGGTCAAAAAATCGCGGTTATCAAGGTGGTACGTGAAATTACAGGTCTTGGATTAAAAGAGGCTAAAGACATTGTGGATGGCGCTCCAAAGCCATTAAAAGAAGGTATTGATAAAGTCCAAGCTGAAGAAATGAAGAAAAAATTGGAAGAAGCCGGTGCTACAGTAGAGTTGAAGTAATTTTTGTAAAACACCCGTCCAGGCAGGCGGGTGTTTTTTGTGTGCCTTTTGTCTAACTTCCGTCCGGCTCCAAGGATAATTTACACGGCAGCCCTTCTATAGTTTCTGTACAAATCATCAATCTCATCCAGCTTTCCATCCAAATTCAGTTGCCAACTGTCCACAGAATCCTGCTCGTTCTTCACCAATCCATTGTGCATGAATTCATGGTGAGTTTTACAGAGAGGTTTTATGTTGTCGTGATTTTGACCCCTTGCAAAACGGTCCGGATGATGAAGATTTTCCGCAGGTTTTTCGCATCCCGGATATGAACATTTTCCATTTGTCGAAGATAGGGCGGGTTTTTTAATTCTCACCTTGATATAGCGGGTAGCTTGAGTGGTAATATTTTCTTGTACAGCTTTTTCATATCTTGAAAAAATTTTCCCGGGAAAAATCTGGACTTTTTGTAGAGATGATTGTGGGGTAGCATTTGGTCGAAGCTTTGCCCGAGTAGCCACACTTGCTTTATGAGGCATTGACTGTATCCGCGTAGGTTCTGTTTGAAACTTTGCCTCAGATACGTCCACCGCAGTTTCCAAAATCTTCTTCATCACTTCGTTATTACTTAAATTATTTCCATATTTTTTCTTCAATTTCAAAAACATGAATAACAATTCTCCCCCAATCTCGATTTTCATCTTTTGCGGAGCCGCTTTGCAGAAACCAAAATCAAACCCGGCATTGCTACCGCTACACTTTCCATCTTCAACTTTTCCTCTAACTTCCTTCGCCAGTTCGAACAAGCTTGATTTACTCATATTTTTCAATTTATCCACCCAAATATTTTCAGTTTCAGGAGTCGCTAATTTAGCAATCAAAGCCACCTTATGAACTCCTTCTGTTTTGATCGCTTCTCTTAAAATCGGCTTATCCTTGAGATGTTTTTCCAGCCTTAACCTTTTCATTACAACTCCTTTGCTTAATCCTCCGAATTTCCCGGCATATTCAATAATCGTAGCCGAGTATTTTTTATAGATTTTCTTCTCATAAATTTCAGGCAAAAGCGCCAAAAGTTCGTTTGTCAGTCTTCTGCGATTGTTTCCGAGAATAACAAATTTTCTGTGAAGTTCTTTACTGGTCAGATCATTTTGTGAATTACTTTGCATAGTTTTCTGTTGTTAATAATGGGTGAGTATCTGCTCACCTATATTACTTTTTCCATCTGAAAAATCAACTTTTTTGACTTGAAAAATTGGATCAATAGTGGTGGAATCGCTATTGATTTATGGCTTAGAGAAGCCAAAATTACGCACAACATGATGAATAGCTGGAACATGTCGTGTTGAAATTTTACTTCATAAAATTTCTTTTCCCGGGAAAAATCGTGACTTTTTGTAGAGATGTTACTTCGGTTAAACTCCATGAGCTGAAGGGTTTCAGCTTGTGGATAATGCCTGAGTACCGTAAACCCAGATAACAGACCAACCACCCGACAGCCCTAAGAGAAAGGCATTGCCTGATCCTGCTTCCATGTTCCTGCTCCACCCTCCACCCTTTACGTATCTATTGGAATCTGCTAAAATATTATGAATATAAAAACACAAACAAATGGCGGAATCCGATATCATAAAAAACATTGTTTCAACCGAAACGGGCGGCGCGGCGAAATCTATCCTTGGCGAAGCTCCAACTTTAGATACGTCTTTAATAAGAAATCTTCCTCCTCCGAGAAGCCTTCTTGTAGTTATTTTAAGAGTATTTTTCGGACTGATTTTACTTGCCGGAATTTCTTCATTTTTGTTTTTCACTTCACAACTTACAAGTGATTTGGATTTCGCCACTTCCAGATTAAAAATTCAGAATGTTTCAGAAAATCTTGCTTCGACAAATGCCGAAATTATCTCTCTTCAAACCGATTTGAATTTTTACAGATATTTAAAATTAAACGCTTTTTTTGACACATTCAGTTCGGATGGCGACAGTTTTCTTCATTATTTGGAAACGACAAACAGCCAAACATCAGGTGAAGCCGAAAAGGAAGATGCGCTCTTGGAAATTTCCTCATTAAAACAATCTCTTTCCACTTCCATCTCAAATATCCAGCAAATTTTTACTGAAGAATTTACCGCGCCGTTAATTGACAAAGAATTCAGCGATGGCGCGGATCTTTCCGCTTTATATAAAGAAAAACTTATAATGAAGCTGAATGAAAAAATTGCTTCTGTTTCAAACAGCGCCGATTCCCAAGCGAGAAGAGATTTTAAAAATTTCACGCAAATTTCCGATCTGGTAAAAAATACCGGATTAAGGAATTTGTTCCTTTCCATTGATTTTACCGCTTTAAGCAACCAAGAAATTTACGATTTTATAAAAAATGTGAATTCCGTAATCATAAACGATTTGACTATCATCCAAAAAATTAAGGAACAAAGAATTAAATGGTCAGATATGATTGATGAAATTGCTTTAAGAACAATGACAATAGACAGGCACTACAACCAAAATTTTTATGATGATTTGGGCGGTATCAGATATACAAGTTATAATTTTAACAGCGGATCAAAAACAATTTCGATCTCGGGAGAAACAAAGAAATTCGACACAATGAATTTTACAATGATTGTGGATTTGATTGATGAATTGAATAAATCCAAATTTTTTAAAGATGCGGCGGTAAGGTCGCTAAGTAAAGCCGGCTCGGTTAAGGACGGCTATACATCGAGCTTGCAGCTTAGCTTAACTTTGGAAGATGAAGAAGCGCCAAATAATCTAACCGAATAACTATGGCAGATATAACCTACGAAATGCTTTTAAAAAGACAATCGCTTTATAAAAAAGCTTATGCGTTTTTGTGTCTGATTTTGATACTGAGCATTGGTTTTTATTCTTACAGGAACTGGATGGAATATGCTCTGGCGAAAGAAGGCTTGAAACAAAATAAAGAATTTATAAGCGCACTTTCCGAAACTGCCGGCAACGAAAAAGCGGCTTATGAATCAGAAAAAGACAACTACGACCAATTTGACAAAGAGATAGAGAAAAAACTTTCCTCGATTTATCCTGTCGGAGATGACTATGCCGCACTGACAAGGCAAATTGACCTTATCGAAAAAAATCTTTCAAAGAAAAACAGCGTTTTTGAAATTGCAAATATTGATTATCAAAATCCTGTTGAAGGAAGCGGCTATTACATCCTTCCATTTAACATGAGCATTCGAAGTTCGAGTGAAAATTTTACGAAATTTCTGCATTTGATAGAAAATTCAGGCGCGCTCACCAACAATATAAGGCTTATGGATTTGTCATCCATCACTTTGAATTTCGAAGATTCGCAGGAAGAAACCCAAGAGGATTTAACAAATTTTTCCGTTCAGGTTAATGCATATTTTCAAAAATAAAAAATCGTGGAAGAAAATTCAACTCAACAAGCGGCACAAACTGATGAAAAATTGAAACAGCTTCAAGACAGTATTTTGGCTGCAAATATTCCCCAGCTTGTGCTGGTAACAATAAGCTACGCTTTGGATTTAAGATCAAGCGACATCCATATCGAACCTTTAAAAACCCATATAAGAATCAGATATCGCGTGGATGGCGTTTTAAGGGAAGTTGTTGAATATCCTTCAAATCTTCATCCTGCCGTTGTTTCGAGAATTAAAATCATGTCCAATTTGAAAATTGACGAACAAAGGCTTCCGCAGGATGGAAGAGCCGATGTCACCACAAAAGACGGACGTGAAATGGATCTTCGTATTTCAACTTTGCCGACTGTGAACGGCGAAAAAATAGTAATGCGTATTCAGGATAAATCGCGCAAAATTCCCGAATTAAGCGAGCTTGGAATAAGCGGCATTTCCTTAAAAAATCTTAATACAGCTTTGAAATCGCCGAATGGAATTATTATAAATACAGGGCCTACCGGATCCGGAAAAACTACAACTTTGTACGCCTGTTTAACAAAATTAAATCGTCCGGAAGTGAATATTTTAACAATCGAGGATCCGGTTGAAATACAACTGGACGGTCTTAATCAAAGCCAGGTGCATCATGATATTGATTATGATTTTGCATCGGGAATGAGATGCGCGCTCCGCCAGGATCCGAATATTATTATGGTGGGTGAAATGCGTGACAAAGAAACCGCAAATACCGCGATTGAAGCTTCGTTAACGGGGCATTTGGTATTTTCAACTTTACACACGAACAGTTCGGTTGAATCCATCACCCGTTTAATAAATATGGGAATTCAGCCTTATCTTCTAACATCTACAATTGAACTTATTATTGCACAGCGCCTTGTAAGAAAACTTTGCGACAACTGCAAACAGCCTGTACAGACAAGCCCTGAAATTACCGAACTTGTAAAACATGCTCTTGAAAGTTTGCATGCCGAAGGGGAAATTGATCCAGCTCTTCTACAAAAAATGCAATTTCACGAAGCTGTCGGATGCGAAAAATGCAACAACATCGGATATCACGGAAGAGTCGGTCTTTATGAAGTTTTCAAGATGAATAACGAGCTTAGAAAACTTATCGGTGGAGATGGAAATATGATTGCGATAGAAGAAGCTGCGAAAAAAAATGGCATGGTGACGCTTGAACAAGCGGGCGTTATAAAAGCCTTACAAGGGATGACTTCGCTTGAAGAAGTCTATCGTGTAGCACGTAAAGCCGAATAATCATGGAAAAAGCAAAAAATCTTATTACAAACGATACTGAAACTTTTAAAGTTGATGATAAAAATCTTCAAAAAGAGAAGATAGTTTTAAATATTCAGGAAGAAGCTCCAAAAGGGATTGTGCTTAACAGGTACGGTGAAAAAATAAAATTTGAAGAAGGTGGAATTTTCGGATGGTACTATAAAATAAATAATTATTTCGTTGCACATTCAGGTGTTAAAACAAAGGACAAAGCCGATTTTTTCCATTTGCTTGCGGTTATGATAAATTCCGGAATTCCAATGGTGAAGTCGTTAAAATCGCTTGCCTTGCAGCTTGAAAAAAGTCCGAGAATGCACATGATTGTAAATACTCTCGCCGAGTCAATCGAGGAAGGCGAAAGTTTGTCCGTTTCGATGCTTGCGTTTGATACTATTTTTAGCGAAGCCGAAGTTGGAATGGTTGAATCGGGCGAGGCGAGCGGGCAATTGGCGAAAGTTTTGAATAATTTGGCCACCGATGCTGAAAAAGCCGCTTCCATAAAATCTAAAGTTAAAAGCGCGATGATGTATCCTGTTGTGATTTTAACTTTGCTTGTAGGAGTTGTTGTGGCAATGATGGTTTTGGTCATCCCAAAATTGAAAGAGCTTTTTGCTTCGATGCAGGGCGAACTTCCTTTAATAACAAGAATAGTTGTTGGGATAAGCGAGTTTTTGCAGGCTCGAGGGTTGTTTTTACTCGCGGGGCTTTTGTTGTTAATTTTACTGCTTATGTATTTCAGGAAAACCGAAGTTGGAAAATATTATTTGGATAGTTTTAAATTGCATATTCCCATTTTCGGGGAGTTGTTCCAGAAATCCTTTTTGGCGCGTTTTGCGCGTTCGCTGAGTAATTTGCTCGACAGCGATGTTACGATTGTAAAAACTTTGGAAATTACCGCGAATTCGATAGGCAACGAGGTTTACAGAAAACGTCTTTTACTGGCCATGGAAGATATAAAACAAGGTATACCGCTGGCTGAAAGTTTGACCGAAAATCCCCTTTTCCCTCCTATGCTTGTGAATATGATTGATGTCGGGGAAAAAACAGCCCAGCTTGATACGATCACGGCAAAAATAGCGGCTTTTTACGAGGAAGAAGTTGATACTGCGGTTAACGGTATTTCAAAAGTTATCGAGCCGGTTATTTTAATTATTATCGGCGCGACAGTCGGAGTTGTTGTGGCTTCCATCATGCTTCCGATTATGAAGCTGACAAGTTTGTCTGGCGCGATGTAAATTGCTCTTGAGTTTTATTTACTGATTGAGTAGAATTATTTTTGATATTTAACTAACCTCATTTTTTTATGAAAACAAGAAAGCTTTTGGGTTTCACCTTGATTGAGCTTTTGATTGTGATCGCGATCATTGGCATTTTGGCTGTGGCGTTTTTACCGACTATAATGGGAGCGCCTGCAAAAGGACGCGATGCCGCAAGAATTGCGGACTTGCAAAAGATTCAAAAAGTTTTAATAAATGCAAATTTGGAAGGGACAGACTATCCTGCTAGCACCTGTATAACTGATGCTTCTTTTACAAATTATAAAACTGCTTTGGGTGGCAAAGTGCCTGTAGAGGCTCTTGCCAGTGACTGGAAACTTAAAGCTGGCACTCTTGCTGAATGCAATAAAACATATGTTTATGTAAAAGCTCCTACACAAGCTCCTGCTACATCTTCTTATTCATTCGGATTGTATGCAAGAATGGAAAGTATAAAAGCTGGTAATACCAAGTGTACAGGCTTAGCCACAGCCTCCGACAAGATAGCTAATGATGCTGTGGATGGTGATTCTTGCTATGCAATTTTGACACAATAATAATTTTTAATGTTAAAAAACGTGAAAGTTAATGATGATGGTTTTACTTTAATTGAACTTTTGATTGTGATTGCGATAATCGGCATTTTGGCTGTGGCGTTTTTACCGACTATAATGGGTGCACCTGCCAAAGGTCGCGATGCCGCGAGAATTGCGGATTTGCAGAAGATTCAAAAGGTGTTGATTAATGGGAATTTGGAGGGGATATCGTATCCTAATTATAGCTATACTTGCGTAATTGATGCTAATTTTTTGGATTATTTATCCGCGTTGGGCGGGACCATACCAAAAGATCCTCAATCTACTAATGTGTTTCCTGCTTATGGTGGTCAAACTTGTGCAGGAAAATACTTTTATAGAGTAACTCCTAAAGCTGGTTACAGTTTTGGTTTATATGCTCATGTTGAACTTAAGAAAAATGCAAATACCGAATGTGATGATGCTTATACCGGTACTATATCGCCTGTAATTGACACTACCTTAGCGACTAATTATTGTTACGCAATTTTGACATCAAAATAGTCTCAAAGTAAATCCTCAAATCTTTCTTTGACTATTAGACTTCGATTGAGGAAAATTTCTTTTTTTGTATTAAGATTATCGGCTGTTGCCCTGATAACTTTTGTCTTTAGTTCAGGCTGAAGTATGATGTAATCGTTTCGTTTAATGTAGTCTTCAATTTTTGTGTAAAAAAGTCCCATATATTCATAATCCAGTTCTGAGAATTTTACATTTTCCGTGTGAAATTTAATGTCATTCCTGCGGTGGCCTGAAATTCTAAATTCCGACCACATATACCAATATTCACTTAATATACAAGTAAAATGAATCTGCTTTTCCGGTTCTTCTGTAGCGAAAAAGTAGTGAAAATATCTATTGGCGGTTGAAAATTCTTTTGCTACCAAAATGCTCTGTAAATCAGGTTTGTTATTTTTTCTCCTTACTTCATATATTTCATAAGAATTTATCAGTGTGATAAATCTCTGCCTCCAATTTCTATGCCATTCATCATACTCGGTCTGATTGTTAAAAAATGGAGCTAGATCTTGCCTGAACGATTTGTCGTCCAGATTAGGGACTCGCCGCTTAAGCGCGTTAAAAAGTTCAAGAATATTTCGGGCTTCCATAACCTTATTGGTTCTTGCATGAATCGCTTTTAAATACTCGAGGTCTGGAATAATTTTTTTACCGATATACCAAATAAGATCGTATATATCTCTGGGTTTGCAATCAGATGTTTCGGCTCCTATCCCTCTTTTTGTTCGCAATAAAACTGCCGCCACCTTGCTAGCCATTAGAGTAGAAGCTGGATAGGTTTTTATTGAGAACGCAAAAGTATCTTTAACTTTTGGAATTGTTTCTGTTGTAAAATTCGATGCCTTCGAGAAAAAATTCACATCGACACGAATTTTTAAAACAGTCGGCAGACCATATCCTTTAATGCCTGTTTCTTCCAAAATATTTGAAAAACTGATTGTTGCAACATCAGTCCCCGTGAGTCGTTCACTTTTGATTGCTACGTTAATGTCAACGTCATAGGTATTTTTGAAATAAGCGATTAAATCATTTCTAAATTTCTTAAAATTAAACTTCTTATCGGTCTGAAAGTCTAAGTCCTCTGACATACGGGATAAATCGTAACCTATTCTTAGGAGGGTTCCTCCATACATGATTAAATGGGAATATTCTCTGCTGTTGTAGATAAAATCTAATATAGGATACTGTAATTCTTCCTTGAGACTATTTATAATAACATTATCAGGTATGCCTTCATCACGTTTTTCTTTAACCATATTTTTTAATTTTTCCACTAAAATATTCATATGAGAATTTTTATTGAAGTAAAATTCTTAATAAGATTTTTTAATGCTTTTTTTTCTTCTTCAGGCAGTGCTGACGTATCTATCCTTAATTCTTCCAGCAAATCACTGTGAACATTTTTTGTAAAACGATTTGTATAATAATATAAATAATCAAAAACCGCCTTGTGGGGCAGAGCAATGACAAAATTGAAATCTCCTTTTATGTTTTTAAAGCCTGTAAATAGTTTCCCGCTTATATTACGATATGAGTAGATTCCTATTCTATTTTTAAATTCTCTTGGCAGTTTCAATGTGACGGAAGTTATTGTGTAATTTACGGCTTCAGCAAAAATACCATAATACTGGAGAGCTGTTTCCATGCTGATATATGAGGGCTTAAGCAGGATATTGGCAAGTGAAAAAAGATAGCCTGTGTCTGTTTTATGTTTATCGTAGAAAATGCGCGTCACATAATAATTTCTTTTTAAACCAATAATCCGACCATCTTTCAATGCTTTATAAATGTAAGAGTTTAATGTACTTTCGTGTATGGAGAATTTTTTTGCCGATTCGCGCAACAATTCCTTAGTGAAAAAAGGAAATTCAGTGAAGGGTGAGAAGAATGTATCTCTTTTAAACTGCATGGTGTTTAAGATAAGCTATATAAGTGTAGTATAACATAAACGGGTGCAGAATGTCCAGCTAAACAAAAATTGTGTTTTACAGATTAAGCGAGTATATTTTTAAATTGGAAACCCATATCCTCATTCCAATTGAAATATAAAATTAAATTTCAAAAATTTGTTTGTTTGTTTCTTGTTGTCTTGATGGGCTTAAGCCAAGCCGGAGCAACGCTTACCGCGTACGCGTCAACGGCTTATGCGGTGACTGCAAATGCCGAAGCCGGCGATGGCGGTACTGGTAGCGACAGTGGTTCCGACGGTAGCGATCCCGTCGAAAAAGCATCCAAACCAAACGATTCAACTACCGTTTACGACATGGTTGTTCTTGTTATTGATACCGAACTCGATCAAAACAATAACAATTATCTCGGGCTTATGGATGACGGATACGCCGACAATCTTTCCGACACAAAAATCGGTCATCGCATATTAAGGTACGCGGAAGATCTCAAAAAAAATAATGATTTAACCGATGTGAAAATTCTTTTTTTCGATAAAGAAAAAGACAGCGTCGAAACCTTGTCTGAAGCGCTTGAAAATATGTATCTGAATGGGGATGGGACTCACAACAACCGCCTTGCCGGAGTGGTTTTGATTGGGGATATCCCCCTTCCCGTAGTTAATAAAAATGGAAACCGCTATGTGAGCATGTTCCCTTATACCGATTTTTCCGAAAAAGCTTATGTTTACAATCAAAAATCCAAAAGTTTTGAAAGGAATGATTTAGTATCTTTTCCGCGTCCTGAAATTTGGCATGGGGTAATCAAACAACCTTCCAATAATTCCGCAGGAGTAGAAAAGCTTGCCGAGTTTTTTGATAAAAATCACCTTTATTATGAGGGAGAGCCCGCTTTTGCGAAATTCGACAGAAAAATGTTTTTTGGAGATTTGGTCAACGAGGAGGAACAAATAAACGATGAAATATATAAGAGATATATGGATTATCTTGATGCGATGGAAAATCTCGCATATATGCGTTACAACAAATTTTGGGCGGCTTCACTCATTAATAAAGTTTCTGCGGATTTACCCATAAATCCCGACCATCCCGCAAATAAATCACAAAACGGAAATCCGGGATTCGGCGACAGCATAAAAAGCAGTGATCCTCTGGGAGATTTGCCCGACATATTTACAATGGACATTATTAATAAAATGCTTCTTCCCTACCACGGGCTTCTTTCCAAATATATCGCAAAAACAAATGATTTTGCATATTTCACTGGGAGATACAATTCTCGAAAAATTCCTTCCGGAATAAATACGGTGCCATCCTTAATTTCAATAAAAGATGAATCGGTAAAACGTTATTTGAAGGATGTGAACACGGCTTTGGAGGAAAAAATAAATTCTATCGCAAAAAAAATCGAGGAGCCTTTGCCTATTATAGGAACAAGCATACTTTCCGGAGAATTTGGGACTCATCTTCCGAACGGGGCTACTTTGGGCAATGCCGCTTTTGATATTCCTGTGATTGATACCGCTACGGGAGTTGCAAAAGCCTATCTGGAGGAGCTTCCTTTCAGATTTCACTATTATAGAGAAGCATCCCCATCAAAATTTTTAGTAAACGGCATTGACGCCAACATGATGGAAAGTGCAAAGCAATGCAGTGTGTTTCTCGGCTCCGTAAAAACCGAAGATTATAACTGGGATACTCTTCAATATGCTCCGAAGGACGATAATTATTCCGTTTTGACGCGGGCAATGAGGTCTTTTGATAAAGGGACTGCAATGCCAAAGATAACTACAGGCGTGAATACGCGGCTTCTTTCTCCTTATTCTATCAACGGGAAACAGCCCGAGCTGATGCAGAAAACCGGTGGCGCTTACAGCGGAAATATAAATTCCAAAGGCATACAGGAAACGGGGGCGGTTATTGAAGAAAATCCAACGTATGGAGTCCCTGCTTTTTTGGAAAATCCTTCAACTTATGAAAATCCTTTTTCGTCGGGGCTGGAAATCGGCGATGTTATCGTCAATGTTAACGGTGAAAATTTAAGTTATATAAACACTTTTGATAAATCAATTCAAGATTCTACCAAAATTATAGAAAAAGTGGTGGGTGCGATTGATAAGCAGGACTTGAGCGCTCTAGAAAATTTTCCGTATAAAATTGCGACGTATTTTCCCGAACAGCTTGTTGAAGGGCAACAACCGAATCCGTTTTATCAGCCTTTGATTGAATATGATACTCCGGACGAAATTATGGCGAGTGAAAGGCTTTTGACTGCAAAAATAACCACGGGCGATGCGATTGGCGGAGTTATAAGCGTTGAATATTACAGAGACGGGAAGAAAAATTACGCAACATTTTCTTTCACGGTTTATATCAAACAAAAAAAAGACGACAAAATAATTACCGAAGTTTCGGATGGAGCTATATCAACTAAGGCAGGTTCTAAAATTTTGGTTGTGCTTTCAAATAAAGGATATTCGACTGATCTTTTAACAAAGGGCTCAGGCACCGATGGAGTTTTATTTACTTTGTATGAAAATGATAAAAAAGGGTACGGCGGCGATGCTTATGACAATTCCGCGGGGTGCAATTTTATTTCTGCCTACAAAAACAGCGACCGATGTTTTCCAATGATGGCAACAATGCCCGTTTTGGATGTTTCGGGAAGTACCGGTCTTATAAAAACAATTATTCCCGGAGGTGAAGATAAATTAAAATTTCCTGAGAATATAGGAGTTGACCCTAAAGACCATGTGGATAGTTTTCAATTTCCGGGGGCATTAGGAGCGGGGGGAGGTCCGAAAGATTATTACCAGTTTGAAGATATTGACGATGTTTATTATAACGCTTGCTATAGCGGTCTTCCGGCTTCGCCGTACGGGTTTGCAAATGATGCGAATGTTTATTCGTTTCCTATTGATCCAAAAACTTCCGGGCAGTCGGGTGTTGGCGGGATAAAACTTGGAATGGATAACCAAGTCGATGCCACCGGGAAAAAAATAGAAAATCCCAATTTTAATGTAACTTTGGATTTTTACGGATCGCTTTTATCCGGTTTCGGTGCTTTTGTGGAAAAAGATTTATCCGACGAGCCGGATTATGTGCAAGACGGTGATAAAGATTTTTCGGATTTCAGCCCTAAAGATGAGATATGGCACGGGTTTGATAAAATTGATGCAAGCTGGGTTATCCTTAATTACAGCGACGATGGGACTGTCACTTTGAAAGATTTTTCGGACAGATACGGAATGTTTGACGGAATTGATAATGACAATGATGGCATCCGCGATTATAAATGGGTGGATAATGATAATGATGGTGTAGCCGAAACCAAATTTTATGATTTTGAAGAGGCGGATTCTGTTTATGCAATCCCAAGTTGGAATATCCAGGAAATTGGAAGAAAAATGCTTTCCCACGATGCAAAATACACCGTGCCTTACGGACTTTCTTCTTTCCCTTATAAAGATTTTGACAAGGATATAACGCTTATAGTTGACGCAGTTCAATATGGAGATAAAGGAGATAAAGAAGTTTCAAGCGTGATTCTTCACAATGAACCCACTAATTATACAATCTCCACGCAGAATGAATCCAAAACCGCAATCAGTTTGCCGATAGATAATCCCCGATATGTGGCGTTTCAAAGCCCTCCCGAAGAGGCTGTGCCTTATCCTAAAGCAAATCCAAAGAATGAATTTATTGATGCCGATGCGATTAAATCCGGTCTTGAACTTGTCCCCGCTTATTACTATCCGGGCAAAACAAATAAAATCGAATATGTAAATTTATTTGAAGAAGATATTGATAATTTGGCTCAATTAAAAGCTGTTATGACAGCTAAAGCCAACGAGCTTGCAATAGTTCCCGGCAGTTACAGAATTTTTGGAAGTGGAGCAAGTAAAGAAGATTACACTTTGCCTGAAATCAGCGCGGAAATTTTAAATAATTACTTACTTCCGGTTATAAATGAAACTGTTAATTCCGAGAAAGAAACAAAAGACGCGCTTGAATGGAAAGACATGAGCATCGACGACAAGCATGAATATGTTTTGGCTTATTCATTGAATGCCGATAAAAATCATTATTCTTATACCGATGATCCGACTGTTTTTCCGGCTGTGGATGGCAGAATTTCCTACGGATATGAATCCGCTTATTTGGTTTTGGACGGCGAGTCCGATTATTTTAATATGCATTTCAATAAAGATTTGCCTGAAGAAAAAAATGAAAATTTTAATCCTTTGGAGCTTAGTTTGAACAGT
>Ga0155921_164_pt1 | contig 14566 bp, 10 predicted proteins | sample RifCSPlowO2_01_FD_107575 | JGI IMG/M metagenome (GOLD analysis project Ga0155921, IMG submission 107575) | Candidatus Peregrinibacteria bacterium RIFCSPLOWO2_01_FULL_39_12 | reverse complement strand
TTGCTCTCCGAGAGCCTTCAAAAAATCGATCAAACAATCTTGATCCACAGCGTCCCCGGTTTGAGCAATTACAACTTCTTTAATATCCGACCTCATAGTCTCTTCCTCATCATAAGCAAGAAGAGTTATTTTATTCTCTTCACCGGGAGTCAAAATTACATCAAAAGTAACCTCTTTACTCCCATTAACTTTAATATCTCTGTTCCACGGCCCACGAACAAGAAGATACTTCGCGCCATTCGGCACAGATACCGTCAAAGTAACATGCCCCTGATCAGTCATGCCGGGCACATTAGAAGTAACCTCAACGGGATCTAATACTTTAACACAAGACGACAACAAGCGATCCAGTTTCGGGTCAGATTTTTTCTGTCTCAACCCCGAGAAGCTAACATAAACAATCCTATCCCTATCCTTATCATCAAGGTTGAAACCGGCGATATCTAAAAAATAAGCCAGCTTCTTTGGATCATTGTGCAGCCCGGCAACTACACCCGAAAGACCAAGCTTCTCAATATTTGTTTTAGCACTTTCTTCCAAGCAACGCCTTCTTTCATCGAGAGTAATTTTGTCCGACTCGTATCTGGCCTGCAAATCATCCGGCAACTTTTTTCTCAAAAGCTCCCAGTCAAAACCACCATCAGGAAACTCCCTTTTTAGAGCCAATCTCAGTGCGCGATACAACTCGTTATCTCCCGATTTGATCACATTTGGACTAAAAGGCCTTCCATCACTTGGGACAACCCTTCTAAGCTCATCAATAAGAATTTTCCATTTCACAGATTGACGACAATTTATTATATCATTCTCTAAAGTCCCCTCTCCAATAGACTCAAGAACCGGAGCGGCAAAAGTAGCGGGAGCAGAATCAAGCGCCCCGCACAGATCGTCCAATCTTCCAACAGAAAAATCATCCCCGACAGTTTTATCCATAATCCCTTGGACGTGTTTCCGGGTTTGATCTAGTACAAACTTTAAAGAAGTTTTTTTATCTTGAACCCCTTTTTCCAACCGGCCATCAATAAATTCATCCATCGCCAGTTGAATAAGCTTACCGATACCCATATCTCACAGATTAAGATTACATGAGAGTACATCCTAAACATAAACTACCCAAAAGTCAAGCTCTGTTTTGTGGCAGAGTTCCAGTTACCTTTTTGTGATCCGGTTTTTGAAGTAGATGTCTCGTAGTTTCCTGCACTTCAAAAAAACTAACCAACGCGAGGATAGTTCGAGCAAAAACCTATATTTTGAAAGTATTGAAAACTTTAAAAAAGTTTTCAATTATCTTGGTGGAGATGCCGGGAGTCGAACCCGGGTGCAGAAATGAGGAATAGAAGCGTCTACAATCATGTTTCATCTTAAGTTTTGGTCGCCGATATAAAAGACGAACAAAAAACATCGGCGCTTACCTTCTTCGTTTTTCACATTGCCTTACTGAAGTCGAGTAAAACAATGCTAACCTGCTAAATGACGCCCATATAGCTTAGCAGATATAGGCTATATAAACGTTGCCCGAAAATTTCAGGCAAAACATGCAATCGCAAGCTTATGCCATAGCAAAAGCTGGAACAAGTCCGGCTTCGCGAGCGGCAATTCTTGCAGCTGCACGTGCAACAAAATTGTTTGCACTTATTTTGCGCTGGACTATTTTTTAAAGAGAAGACAGCGCGATCCTCTTAATTGCAACAGCTAAACCTTGTCATTCTGTCGAATACCGTACATCCCCGTTTTTTAAAGAACTTTTCTCGCCCCGTGCTTTGCCTCTTCACTCAGTTTTTCAACGCATTTTTTTAATTCGGAAAGCCACGAATCACCAAAATCTTTGATATTTACCCTAAGCCGCGTTCCCGTGATTCTCCATTTAGAATTATACTCTAAAAGATTGATAATGTTAGCGGGTTTTACCCTTTTGGACATATAAAGCACTATTTCTTTTTCCCTGCTCATAGGCACGGATTCCGCCTTAACATTTAAAAGCCCTGCTTTTTTAGCCCAAATTTTTATCTCAATAATCTTAAATAAATTTTCAACCTCGCGCGGAATACGCCCAAAATCTTCCACGAAATCTTTTTTGATTTCGCTCAAATAATCCAAGGTGTCCGCGGAAGAAAGCCGCTGATAAGCGTTAATTTTATCCTTCGAATCCGAAATATAATTGTCCGGAATGTATGAAGGAACTGGAAGTTCGATGGAAACGTCGATAATTTCATCCTCCCCCTCGGCAATCCTGCCTGCCTTCAAATCCTCAACCGCCTTATTGAGCATTCTCATAAAATGTGCAACGCCCACAACATTTATAACTCCGTGCTGATTCGCCCCTAATATATCTCCAGCTCCGCGAATTTCCAAATCCTTCATCGCAATCTGAAACCCGCTGCCAAGATCGGAAGCCTCAACAATGGCCCGAAGCCTTTTTTTAGCATCCAATTTCAGCCTTTGTCCGTGATACAAAAAGTACGCATAAGCCTGCCTCTTCCCACGCCCAACACGCCCGCGTAACTGATAAAGCTGGGCAAGCCCGAATCTTTCTGCGTTATTAACAATTAAGGTATTGGCATTTGCAAGATCAATCCCATTTTCAATAATCGTGGAGCTGACCAATATATCAAACTTATGCTCCTTAAACGCCATAACCCTCTCCTCAAGATCACTGCTCCCAAGCTTCCCATGCGCAACACAAATTCTCGCCTCGGGAACAACCTCGCGAAGCCTGTCCGCAAAGCTATCTATCGTTTGAACCCTGTTATGCAAAAAATACACCTGCCCACCACGACTCAATTCCCTCATAATCGCCTCACGGACAAGGCTCGCGGAATATTTTCTAACTTCAGTAATTATCGGAAGCCTTCCAAACGGAGGAGTTGTAATTGTAGTTATATCCCTAAGTTTATTTAAACATATATTTAAAGTTCGCGGAATTGGCGTTGCGGTAAGAGTCAAAACGTCCACTTCTTTTCTTAACTCTTTTAATTTTTCCTTTTGCTTGACCCCAAATCTTTGCTCCTCGTCAATAACAACAAGTCCCAAATCCTTAAATTTAATATCGGGCTGTATCAGCCGGTGTGTCCCTATAACAATATCCACTTCGCCCTTTGCCAGCCTGCTTACAATATCTTTTTGTTCACTCGCAGATCTAAACCGGCTCAACATTTCCGTTCTAATGTGAAAAGAATCCATTCTTCTTTTAAAAGATTTATAATGCTGATCCGCCAAAATAGTGATCGGTGAAATTAAGGCAACTTGTTTTTTGTCCTGCACGGCTTTAAACGCCGCCCTCATGGCAACCTCAGTCTTCCCAAATCCGACATCCCCGCAAATAAGCCTGTCCATCGGAACCGGCTTTTCCATATCCTCCTTTACGTCAATAATCGCCTTCACCTGCCCCGGCGTTTCCTCGTAAGGAAAAGTTTTTTCAAACTGGGTCTGAACGTCTTTGTCAAAACTAAACTTAAACCCTTTTGCCGCCCTTCTTTCAGCATAAAGTTTAAGAAGTTCCTTCGCTATTTGTTGCGTCTCCTTTCTGACCTTGCTCGTAATTGTATTCCACTCGGCACTTCCAAGCCTTGTCAATTTAGGCATAGACTCCTCTGACCCGATATATTTATTAATTTTATCAGCCTGATCAATCGGGACAAAAAGCTTGTCGTTTTCCGCATACCCAAGCTTTAAATATTCCTTTGTAATGTTATCAACCGTCTTTTTATCAAGCCCTAAAAACTTAGCAATGCCATGGTCGGCATGCACAACATAATCCCCCACCTTAAGCCCCATTAAAAAATCATCAAAAACCGTTCTACTCGAAACTTTTCTTTTGTCCTCCCTTAAAAAAGATATGTCCACGTCGGTAAGCAGGCATATTTTATGCGCCGGCGTTTGAAAAGATTGCGGAAACGGCTCATCTTTATCAACTTCAATCAAAAAAACCGACGATTTTGAAAATTTATCCAAATCAAGCCCCACATTAAACGGAACCGATTGATCCGCGAAAAGAGCCCTTATGTCATCGATATTTTTTGTAAAAACCAACACTTTCCAACCCGCACTTATTTTGTCACGGATATCATTCGCAAAATCGTACGCTGTCCTATATTTCAAAACGGAAAGAAAGTGTAAATGAAGATGATTTTTTTCATCATCATTAAATGACGTAAAAGAAACTGTCGAAACTTTTGAGGCAGCCTCTTCCATAAAACTATTCCAAACTTCATAGTACTCATCAACAACATCAACTTCGTCATCAACAACAATAGAATTTTGAGGAAGTAAATCAAAGAAACTCGAAGCTTCCTTTTCGTAATCTATGGAAAATATCTCAAAACTGGAAACATCTTTGATAACAGAAGTTAAATCATTGGTTTCTATAATTTTTATAGCCTCAACCTTCCCAAAATCCCCATCTATACGGTAAACGTTTTCACGATTAACCGGATAAATAAAAACGCTATCAGCCTTTCGGCAATATTGTCCTTTTTTTAAAACATTCTCATCGGAAACCTCGTATCCTTCCGAAACCATTCCTTCAATAAACTCAACGGGATCAAAGCCGGCGCCGACAGAAATTTTCCTGCAATTATTCTTGATATCGTTTACGTCGGGAAAATTTTGAAGAAGCGAATTAAAATCAACGATAAAAACAGCCCCTTTTGTCGATTTAATTCCGGAAACAAATTCAACAAGCTCTATTTTTTTTACCCTTTCAAACTCCCGGGAAGTTGGAAAACTCAAAAGCTCTTCGTCTGCTCTTTTCTTATAACAATAAACATTGGCTTCGCTCCATGTTTTAACAGCCTTTTCCGCGGCACCGCACAAAGAATCTTCTGAAACAACCCAAACAACATTCCCGCAGTTTTTACTCCTAAGAACCTCCGAAAGAACAATGGCTTTCGATGAACTGTTTCCGCATCCCGAAAAAGTAATATTTTTTTGACTTAAAAAAAGATTACTAATCTCCTTAAATTCATCCTTTGGGAAGTAGGATATTATGTCCCTCATCGCTCTTCGTGTTATGCCTTTAACGGCATAATTACATAAACATACCCATCATCCTTTACCGGCTTAATAACCGCTGGAGACGATTTGTCGTTTATTAAAAATAAAACTTTATCATCACCTATACAGGCAAGAACATCTAATAAATACTGTGCATTAAGCGCGATTTTGTTATTTTCGCCATCTATTTTTATAAGAACCTCTGCTTTTTCCTCCCCAACTTTTGTTTCATCAGAAGAAACAGTGAGTTTTCCGTCGTTTGTAGCGCTAAGTTTAACGCTGTTGTTGTTTTCCCTGGCAAACAAACTAACCCTTTTTAAAACAAGCGAAAAATCTTCGATAGAAATTTCGAGTTTAGTTTTCCCCTCGCCGGGGATAATTTTTTCGTAATCGGGAAATTTACCCTCTATAAGCCTGGAAATAAGTTCTATTCCATCTATACTGAAAAGTATTTGGTTTTTTGACGCGCTAACGTGAACCTCTTTTCCTTCCGCTTTAGTTAAAATTTTAGCAAGCTCCATCAGCGTCCTGGACGGAACTATACAAGAAATTTCTTCTTCCACTTTCTTTAAGGTCTTAACTGTTTTTTCGGCAAGCCTATAGCTGTCCGTAGCAACGAGCTTCATATTTCCGGCGCTTGAATAAAACAACACCCCTGAAAGAACCGGCCGAGAAGTGTTAAGAGATGCGGCAAAAACCACCCGCGTAATCGCGTCATGTAAATCATTGACTCCGCAAGAAAACTCTTGCCCCTTTTCCATTTTAGGAATAAGGGGAAACTCATCAGAGCTAATACATTTTATTTTAGTACTGGAAGACGAAGAATTAACGGAAAGGCTAACCCCTTCGGTAATACTTAGCTCCACTTTTTCATCAGAAAGAAGGGCGACATAATTAGTAATAAGTTTTGCCGGAACCGTTATTGTTCCTTCACTCCTGACGTCGGCATTAATAGAACAACTGATTGCAATTTCAAGATTAGTGGAAAAAAAATACAACTTTTTCCCTTCCGCTTTTATTAAAATATTATTTAAAACAGGAAGCGTATTGTTTAGACTAATCGCTTTATTGACAACGTTTATGGCGTAGTCTAAATCTTTTTGAGAACAAAAAAGTTTCATAAAATTTAAATCAATAATAAAACCCCGTCACCATTATATGTTTTTATCAGCTCAAAACAACCCCAATTTAATATAAGAAATAAATTATATATATAAGTAAATAAATAAAATAGTAGTAGAAGAACTTTACAAAAATAATAATTAACAGTCTTATAAGTAAAACGCCAAAAAAGAGGAGAAAATAAGTAAAAATAGACTATAATAAAAGAAAAAGAATGAAAATAAATAATAAATAGAGTATAAAATGTTCAAAAAAAGATCAAAACAGGATAGTATATAAACAAGAAAAGGAAAAAATTACGCTAAATATAAAAAAATGATAATGAATATAATATATATTGGGGGAGGAGTGGTTTTAGGACTGATTGGCGGTCTTATCGCTTCTAAAAATAAAAATTTTATAAATTTAGAGAAAGACAAGAAAACAGCGGAAGACTCGATTAAAAAAAGCGAAAACGAAGCGAAAGAAATTAAGAGCGCAACAAAAGAAAACATTGAAAAGAGAAAAGAGTTTTTTACACAACTTTTGCACAGAAGAGAAGAAAGGGTTAAAAAGAACGAAGAAGCTCTAAAAAACAAAGAAGAATTCATTAAAAAAAGAGAGGAAAGGCTAAAAGAAGCCACAGCATTTTTAACAGCAAAAAAAGAGGAAATTAAAAACCTGCAAGACAACGCCAGAAAAAAGGAACAAGAAATAACCGAAGCGCTAACAAAAAAAGCAAACACAGAAGTAGAAAAACTAAAAACAGAATTAATAGAAGGGTACAGGGCAGAACTCAGGGAAAGCGAAACCGAACGGTTGGCAAAAGTGGAAGAATCTTTAAAAGAAGAAGCGGACAAAACAGCAAAAAAATTGATTATAAACACATTGCAAAGATTAAGCTCTCCAACGTCCGTTGAAAGCAGAGCTGTAACAATAGAAGTTCCGAGAGATCAAATAAAAGGGAAAATAGTTGGTAGGAACGGACAGAATATTCAGGAATTTGAAAGCCTGATAAATGTAGATGTTGTATTCAATGATATGCCAAACACAATTAGCATATCCTCCTTTAACCTTGTGGACAGAAGGATAGCGCAAAGAACAATGGAACGCTTAGTTCAAATAAGGGGAGATATAGCAAAAGACACAATAAAAAAAGCGCTGCAAGACGCCGTAAAAGAAACGGGCGAAGAGTTATCTAAAATTGGCGAAACGGCACTCAAAAAAATGGGAATCAAAGCCAGCGATAAAGAATTTTGCAAAGTTGTGGGAAGGCTTCAATACAGAACCAGTTATGGACAAAACATAATGAAACATTCAATGGAGGTTGGATGGGTCGCAACAATGCTGGGGAGCGAAATCGGATTAAACACGGAAACATGTAAAGTTGCGGGGTTTTTACATGACTTGGGAAAAGCAATAGATCAAAATCCGGACGTAAAAGACGCCCACGATTTTCTCACAAAAGAGTTAATGGAAAAATATGGATTTTCCAAAGAAGAAGTGCATGCCGCATGGACTCACCATGACAACGCAAAACAGGAAACCCCTGAAGCCTTAATAGTAAAAGCCGCCGATGCGGTTTCGGCAAGCAGACCGGGAGCAAGACAGGAATCTTTCGAAAGATATATTGAAAGAATACAAGCGCTGGAAAGAACGGCAATGTCCTTTGAGGGGATAAAAAACGCCTTTGCAATATCCGCGGGGCGAGAAGTAAGAGTTATTGCCGACCCGGAAGTTTTAGACGATAACGGCATAAAAGAAATCGCAAAAAAATTGGCGGAAAAAATTGAAAAAGACATCACCTATCCGGGAAAAATAAAAGTAAACATAATAAGAAAAACAAAATATACGGAAATAGCAAAGTAATAGAAATTTTGCAAAGCAAAATTTCCTAACCCAAGCGAACACCTTATATGGAAGAAAAAAAAAGAATATGGGATAAAATCCTCATGGGCATAGTGATAGGAGGTGCCATAGGTTCCGTAGTGGGAGCCTCCCTTGCTCCAAAAAAAGGAAAAGAAACAAGAGAAGACATCGCAAAAGCTGCCGTAAAAGCAAAATTTTCTGTAAAATCAGCATTTCAAAAAGCAAAAAAAATCCTTTCTAGGAAGCATGACAAAAAAGACAATCTTTAAAGTGGTGTTAACAGGGGCCGTGATAGGCTTAATAATGGCTTCAGGACTGGCACTTATAAAAATTAAGCTTCACGGAAGATTCCCTGCGGGCACTTCGGTTGCCGGAATAGAGTTATCCCAAAAAACATTAGAAGAAGGAACAGCTCTTTTAGAACAGGCTAAAGAAAAATACTTGGATTCAAAAATCGAAATATCGTTTAACGATCAAAAAGAAACCTTTACACCGAGGGAGCTTGGGGTAAAAATTCACACAAAAGAAACAATAAACGCCCTTAATTTAATAAACGCAAAAGGAATAAATATTGTGAAGTTAATTTTATCAATAGACAGAAACAGTCAAAATTTAAAATTAATTACATTGATAGATGAAGGGCAAATGGAGAAAGCTCTAAACGAGAAATTTAAACTAAAAGAACTTGCTCCGGTTTCAGCCTCTTTCTATTTTGACGAAAAATCAAAACTGGCAATTTCTGAAGGGAAAAACGGAATAATCGCAAATATAAAAAAATTATCATCGGGACTTAAACAAAACGCCGGAACGTTAAAACTGGCCAGCGCCCGTCTTTTATCCACAGAATCCCCCCCGACAGTTACAAAAGAAATACTGGAAGCAAAGCAGGAGCAAATAAAAGAAGAACTGAGACATTCTCTTGTTCTTGAGGACCCCATTTACAGTGATGATTGGACATTAAAACTCACGGATCATCTGGATTGGGTTAAATTCGCATCCAGACAAAAAATAAAAATTCCTTATACAAACAAAGAAATAATTCTCGAAGAATTTTCTACGCAAACCCCAGTGGAAACTGAAATAATTATAAAAATAGATCAGGAAAAACTTAATAAATATGTAGATGAAGAAATTTCAAAATGGCTTGATCGCCCGCCCGAGCCCGTAAATATTTACAAAAACCCGGAGGGGAAAATTATTATTGAAGGAAAAGGAAACAATGGAAGAAAAATTCAAAGAAAACTTTTGAAAGAAGAAATAGAACTTGCGATTGCGAACAAAATCCCAAAAATAACCATCCCTGTCATGGAAACCGAGCCGGAAATTAAAATTTCACAGGAACTGCAGGATCTCGGAATAAAAGAGCGAATTTCCGTGGGATACACTTCGTACTACAAATCTTCCGCAGATAGAGTTCACAATATTAAAACCGGATCAGCAAAATTTAATGGCTTACTTCTTGCTCCCGATGAAATATTTTCATTTAACAAATATTTGGGAAAAGTTGATGAGTCAACAGGCTACAGAAAAGGGCTTGTTATAAAAGAAGAAGGCACTGTCCCGGAATACGGGGGCGGATTATGCCAGGTTTCAACCACAATGTTTAGAGCGGCGCTTTTTGCGGGACTGCCTTTGGTTGAAAGAAATGAACATTCGTACGCGGTTTCATTTTATGCGCAAGTCTTAGGGCATGGCTTGGATGCAACAATTTATTTGGGCGGAGCCGATTTTAAATTTAAAAATGACACAGGAAAACCAATTTTAATTCAAACTTACGTGGAAAGCGATTACGAACTTTATATAATTTTCTACGGAACTTCCGACGAAAGAAGCGTTACCATGGAAGGTCCATACCTTTCAGATTATAAATACCCGGGTCCAACCATTTATGAAGAAACCACAACCCTAAAAGAAGGAGAAACAAAACAAGTTGAAAAACCGCATACCGGATTTAAAGCCCTCTGGTATCGCCACTTAACAGACTCAAAAGGGAACCATACGAAAGAAGAAATAAAAACAAGATACAGAACTATTCCAGCTAAAATTTTAGTGGGCACAGCGCCGAAAGGCGATGCTGTCCCCGCCACTTCCACCTCTCCCCCTACCCCTCCGTAGGCTTAGCCCTAAGTTCTTTCAAAAAATCCTTAGCCTCTTTATTGGAAGGATCAAATTCCAAAATTTTCTCAATAACACCTTTAGCCCCTCCAAAATCCCCGGATTCCGCTTGCAAAGTTGCGAGTAAAAACAAAAATTCGATATTTCCCTTATCGACCTCTAAAGCTTTATTCAGCGCCATCATTGCATGATTTATCTGCCCGAGCGCCCTATATACCTGAGCAAGGCTTACAAATCTTTGCGGGCGATTTGCGTCCAGCTTTACGGCCTGCTGATAAGCTTCTTTCGAAGCCTCAAAATCACTTTGTTGGTATAAAACAAGCCCCAAATGACTGTAATGGACCGGATCATTTGTAATCTCCCCAAGCTGTTTAAAAAGCACCGCCGCCACGCCATACATTTGTTTTTGCAGATATAACATCGCAAGTTTATGCATAGTTTCAGTATGTACAGCATCAATAGAAAGCGCCTGCACAAAACATTTTATAGCCTCGTCATCCTTGCCGGCTTCAAGCATGGAAACACCTCTCCTATACAAAGCGTCAACTTTTTCACGATCACTTCTGGAAATTTTTTGTATAATATCCTCATCTCCGCAAACCGAATCTTCCGCCGATCCATCATTTGGAGCTTTCGCTAAATTATCCTCGCGCAATCCCTTCCTGCAAAACAAAACCCATCTTCTAACAAATATAACGGCAAGAACGACAATGCTCAAAAATATAAGAAAATAAGTCCACATAATTTTTTATTAAGAATTCTCTTCGGAAGAAGAAAACGGCGCACTTTCATAAGCCGCCTTAATAACTTTATCAATTTCATCTATTCCCACAACAAGAAACTCACCACCCTCCAGTGAAACTTTTACTCTTTGATTCAATATATCAAGAGCAATAATAATCCCCTCGCCTTTTCCTTTTATTTTTACAACAGACCCGATATTTGGAACCTTTTCCCTTAAGCCCTTATATGCTTCAACCTCATATTTTAAACAGCACAAAAGCTTGCCGCAACTCCCGGAAAGCTTCGAACTCCCTTTACTTTCAAGAGCCTGAACCCTCACCATTTCCATATTGATACTTTCCAATTTGTTTAACCACGAAGCACAACATAATGTTCGACCACATTTACCATATCCGCCGATTAACTTAGCCTTATCCCGCGGACCAATTTGTCTCAAATGAATTTGCTTTTTTAAAACCGCCGCCAACTCTTTTACAAGGTCACGAAAATCAACTCTGTCATCAGAAGTAAACATAAAATGAACACGATTACCGTCCAAAGAATAACCTACTCTAAAAACAACCATATCAAGCCCAAGTTTTTCTATTATAGAAACGCAATTTTTTAAAGCGTGCCTGCTTGGCTCTATGTGGCTGTCAACTTTTTGGATATCGTTTGGCGTAGCTTTTCGTAAAATTTTTGAAGAAAAAAGAACCTTATCTTTTTCAACCGGTTCCCGTCCAACATATCTTACAATTCCATATTCTTCCTTATCTTCACTGTCTTTAAAAACAACCTCCTCTCCTATGTCAACCACGGTTTTTTCATGCAAAGGAATTTCGACAATACTGGATGAATACGCGCACTCTATCCCGATAACTTTAGTAGTCATATTATAAACTTAACATTAAATTTTCTAAAACAAGACGGGCGTTTACATTCTTGGTTAAGAGCATACCAGCCTCGTCAATTTTTGAAAGAGTTTTTATATATTTGTTTGACGCATCATCTCCACCAATAATTTTACTCCTAAGAACACTCGTTAAAATATTAAAAAAGATTTCAATTTGTGCGGGATCCTCGACAACATCCTCTATATACGAAAACCGGTCCACAACATTTTTATGCCCCAGAAAATTTTGCACATTTTGATACGTCTTCATATACTCCGCTCTTACATCAAGATTTTCCATCAATCTCACGGCGCGACCGGTTTTCCCCAATGAAAACAAACTGACTTGTTTTATAACCTCCGCATCACAGTTGGGATAAAGTTCCGTCAACTTTTCAACAAGATATTCGTAAGATACGCATCCAAACTTCACAATCCTCACGCGTGAAAGAACGGTGGGAAGAAGAATTCGCACATTATTTGTTGTCATTATAAAAATTGTCCTGCTCGGCGGTTCCTCCAAGATTTTCAAAAAACTGTTCGCGGCCTCGGTAGTCATTCTTTCCAAAGTTTGTATAAGCACAACTTTATAGGGAGACTGTTTTGTCATATTTAACCGATCAATAAGCTTTCTAACTTCCTCAATTTTGATGGATTCCCTATCGTCACTCATCTCCATCGTATCAATATGAGATCCTTTCTGAATCTGTAAACACGTATTACAGCTATGGCAAAAGTCATTTTCGCATTGCAAAATTCCTGCCATTTTTTTTGCCACGGTATATTTGCCGACGCTATTTGTCCCCGCAAGAAGATACGCATGCGCAAGATTTCCGGCGAGTAAATCTTTTTCAATCTGCCTCAGTTGTTTTTCGTGCCCGATTATTGACCAGTTATATTTCATGTCAAATATTTTATGCTTTATTTTGCCAAACACTTTCCTGTCTTACGAGCAGTTTCTCCGCATCTTCGGGATTTGCCATAAGTGTTTTCACGAAACGCTCTAGGCGCACATTGTTTTGTGAGCCTTTTACTAAAATTAAATCGTTTTTTTGAACTTTATCTTTAAAGAATTCAGAAGCCTCAAAAACATTTTTAAATTTAAAGATTTGCCCCACTTCAAGCCCGCAACTTTGTGCCGCTCCAGCCATCACGGCGGCATCAGTTCCAACGGTCAAAAGCAAATCCACGCATTGCGGGATCAGCGCGCCAATTTCTTCATGAAGAACTTTCGAATGTTTTCCAAGCTCATTCATAGTGCCCAAAACGGCAACTTTTCGCTTTCCTTCGCCAAGAGCTTTAAGAAGATTAAGGGCTTCCCTTAAAGCGAGAGGAGAAGAATTGTAAGAACTGTCCAAAATAACGGCTTCATTTATCGCAGGGATTACAGTCATTCTTCCCGGAGGAGTTACAAATCTTTCAACCGCATGAATAGTAACTTCTATCGGCATCCCCATTTCCACTCCGCAAATAATCGCAGGCAAAATTACATACGCCTGATATTCGCCGATTACTCCGCTTTTCACATCGTATCTTTTATTATCAAGATGAAGCACAAAATTCACGCCCTCAATAGATGAGGTTATTTGGCTTGCCCAATAATCGGCATCACGGTCTTTTCCGAAAGTGACTGCTTTTTTGCCGAGCTTTTTAGCCATGTTTGACAGGAATTCATTATCAGTATTTAAGATAACCCGCCCATGAGGCTTAAGCGCATGCACAAGTTTGCTTTTCTCTTCAAAAACGGCGTTCATATCTTTAAATTGTCCCTCCCCAAGATGCACAGAGGAAATATTTATAATAACGGCAATATCCGGTTTAACAATTGAAGTTAAAAAATCCATATCGCCGGGCTTATCCACGCCAAGCTCAAGAAGCAGAATTTCACTGTAATCTTTAGTTAAACAGTGCCAAAACCCCTTCATTAAATACCACGACCATTTTGCCGCGGAGGAAAACCCGCTTTCTATATCAAGAATAGTCAAAAGCAGCCCAAACTCGGAATTAAAACTTTTTTGGTTTCTTTTAACCCTAAATTGCGTATTTAATACGTTAAAAATCGCTTCTTTAGTGCTGGTTTTCCCAACCGATCCGGTTACGGCGATTATCTTCCCTTTAAACTTTTTCATCCTATGCTTAGCCATCACTTTTAGAAGAAAAAGCACAAATTTTCTTAATATTTTTTTCATGCTAAAATAACATCTGAAATACTGTGTAAATATAGCAGAAAATCAGCCTATTTCACAGCCTCAACTATCGCCTTAAACACCCCCGGCTCATTTACTGCCAAGTCCGCAAGCATTTTGCGGTTGATAGTGATACCTTTTTTGGTCAAACCTTCGATAAGCCTGCTGTAACTGATCCCGAGAGGTCTGCAAGCGGCATTGATTCTCACAATCCACAAACTGCGGAAATCACGCTTCTTAAGCTTTCGGCTCGTAAAAGCCCTTTGCCCAATCTTAAGAAAGGCATTTTTAGAGTGTTTAAACACTCTGTGCCTCATGCCTCTGAAGCCTTTAGTTGCCTTTAGCATCTTATTGTGCCTACGGCGGGTAACTGTACCCCTTTTTATGCGTGTCATACTGTTAGTATTTTAAATATTTCAAAATTATCTGTCTTATTTTTCAACCTTTTCAGCCGAAACCACTTTTCTCTTTATTGTATTTGATTTATATTGAGCCTTAACTTTTCCAGGAATCAACCTTCTCATGTCCTGAAGCATTCCCTTGAAAATTGGCAATCCATCCGGGAAAGCGCCTTTTTGCCTTTTTGATTTGTTGGATAAAAGATGCTTCTTGGCCGATTTCTGGAACATAGCTCTTCCGCTTTTCCTTATTTTTAAGCGCTTTTTCAAGCCGCTATGACTTTTCTGTT
>Ga0155921_146_pt2 | contig 14640 bp, 11 predicted proteins | sample RifCSPlowO2_01_FD_107575 | JGI IMG/M metagenome (GOLD analysis project Ga0155921, IMG submission 107575) | Candidatus Peregrinibacteria bacterium RIFCSPLOWO2_01_FULL_39_12 | reverse complement strand
AAGAAATAGTGAATTGTTTAAAAGTTGTTTTCGTGTTAGAATATAAGGAATAATTTAAGAGAAAAAGATGCCAAATTGGCTTATTATCATCCTCATTGTTACAGGTTTAGCAGTTATAATTACTGCTGTTATTAAGTATGTCAGATACAGAATGAATCTTGAAAGATCTTTCAACATGGTCTTTTTGGATATCAGAGTTCCCAGAAAAGAATCAAAAGAAGACAGAGAAGTTGAGGGCGAACAATTTTCTTCCCAAAGAGATTTTAAGGAAATTGCATGCGGCATAACGGCTCAGTTTTTCGAATCGCTTCATAGTCTTTACACAAAAGAGTGGTACAAAATGTTTACAGCTCAAGATTTTTTATCGTTTGAATATGCGGTTATAGAATCTCAAGTGCATTTTTTTGTCGTATGTCCGCGAGATCTTCTTTCTTTGGTTGAAAAGCAATTAACCGCTTTTTATTCGGAAATATATGTGGAACAAGTTGAAGATTACAATATTTTCCAGCCAAACAGCAAAGTGGTTTCACATTACATGATTGCGCCTAAAAGTTTTTCTTATCCGATAAAAACTTATCAGCGCATGAATGCCGATCCGTTAAACGGGATTATAAATTCTCTTTCAAAAATCAATAAAAATGAAGGGGCGGCAATCCAAATCATGATGAGACCGAAAGTAGACGGATGGCAGGAGAAAGGCAGAAAAGTTGCAAGCACAATATTCCAAAACAGGGATCATTCGGGATTTGCGTGGTATAACCCTATCACCTGGTTTTCCACATTCTTTGACATGCTTTTCAGAGGCACCGAAAGCGTTATGCATATGGAAAAGGATATGACCGCAAGCCGCACGACACCTGTAACCGATGAAGAAGTAAAGGCTATTGAAGAAAAAAATTCAAAAGTCGGGTTTGAAACTATCATAAGGCTGGTTTCATCCGCTCCAACAAAACAGGAGGCTAAAACAAACCTGACAGCCATGAGGGGAGCTTTTTCACAATACGCGACCACTCATGCAAACAGTTTGGAGTACACTCACTGGCACAGCAATAAAACTCTTGTCACCAATTTTATTTTCAGAAATTTCCGCAGGGGTTTTTATCAGTGGCTTACATGGAAAAAAATGATTTTTTCTCCGGATGAATTGGCGAGTTTATTTCATATACCTAATATCAGGTTCAATAAACATTCTTGCATAGCCTGGCAAAACTTCAAACTGGCAGCCGCTCCGCCAAATATTCCAACCGAAGGAATTTTGCTTGGGCACAATGTGTACAGAGGCGACAAAACCGAAATAAGATTGAAACAGGAAGACAGGTTCAGGCATTTCTATGTAATCGGGCAAACGGGTACTGGTAAATCTTCAATTTTCCAGGTAATGATAAGGCAAGATTTAAAAAACAATGAAGGAATTTGTGTTATTGATCCGCACGGATCGCTTATTGAGGATATTTTGCCGTTTATTCCAAGACATAGGGCGGATGATGTGATTTATTTTGACCCTTCGGATTTGGAAAGACCTTTGGGCATCAATCTTCTTGAAGGAGATACTTGGGAAGAAAAGGAAATGGTTGCTCTTGATGCGATGAATATTATGATTAAGCTTTTTGATGAAGAGGTGTTCGGACCGCGTATTCAGGATTATTTTAGAAATGGATGTTTGACTCTTATGTCGGATCCTGCGGGAGCCGCTTTAACCGATATGGTACGTTTGTTTACGGATGATGATTTTACGAAGGTGAAGCGGGCGCATGTAACAAATCCTATAGTTGCATCTTTCTGGGATCATCAAATGGCAAAAACCGGAGCAAGAGAAAAACAGGAAATGATTCCGTATTTTGCCGCCAAATTCGGGCAATTCGTTACGAATACAATGATGAGAAACATTATCGGACAAACAAAATCCGCTTTCGATTTCAGTAAAGTCATGCAGGAGGGCAAGATTTTACTGATGAATTTGTCAAAAGGCGCTGTTGGCGAGGTTAATTCAAAATTACTCGGTTTGATTATTGTTCAAAAATTACAGATGGCCGCTTTAAAAAGAGCGAAAATGGAGAAAAAAGAACGCAAAGACTTTTTCTTATATATTGATGAGTTCCAAAACTATGTTACTGAAAGTATAGAGGTTGTTTTGTCGGAAGCCAGGAAATACCGATTGGGGTTAAATATCGCCCATCAGTATCTTGGTCAGCTGGAAGGAAGTACGGGTGTTTCATCCCAGAAAAAAGTTACTCTTAAAGATGCAATATTTGGTAATGTCGGCAGTATGATGTGTTATAAAATCGGTGCGCAGGACGCCGAACATATGGCTAAAGAAATGGCACCCGTTTTCAGCGATCAGGATTTGATAAATATCGATAAGTACAAAGCGGTCATGAAGCTTTCAATAGACACTCAACCAAGCCGACCTTTCAGTATAATTCCTATCAATCCTTATCTTGAAGAAGGAGATAAAGATGCGGCTGAAGCCTACAAACAACTTTCAAGGCTTAAATATGGCAGGGACAGGGATTTTGTGGATAGAGAGGTTTTGAGGAGAATTGGGGTGGCGTGAGGTTTTTCTTGAAAATTCACCAAAGGTACGATAGAATGAAAATAGACTTATCGTACCCATCATGACAAAAGCTCAATATCTATCAAAAAACACAGTGCAGACGCTGGAATCAAAGCTCAAAGAATTAAAATCCTTAAGACCTATTTCTCCAACTATACTTAATAAAATCAGAGAGCAGTTTCAAATAGAAATGGCTTATAACTCAAACGCCATAGAAGGAAACTCGTTAACATTAAAAGAAACCTTTTGGGTTATTCAGGAAGGTCTGACCATAAAAGAAAAACCTTTAAAAGACCACCTGGAAGCAAAAAACCACAAAGAGGCTTTAGAGTTTCTTTATGAGCTTACGGATAGTAAAAAACAAAATACAGTTTCAGAGCATCTTATTAGAGAACTGCATCATTTGGTTGTGCAGGATTCACAGAGAGACATTGCAGGAAAATATAGAGACGGAGATGTATATATATCAGGAGCAGATCACAAACCGCCAAGTCACATAGAAGTGCCTATAAAAATGGGAGAGTTGATGAAATGGCTTAATGATAATAAAAATAAATATCACATAGTTGAGCTTGTAGCTTTACTTCATCATAAAATGGTAAATATCCATCCGTTTTGGGATGGGAATGGCAGAGTATCCCGTCTTGTAATGAATATTTTAATTTTAAATGCCGGATACCCATTAGCGGTAATTTTAAAAAACGACAGAAAAAGATATTATAGAGTTTTATCATTGGCGGATAAAGGAGAATATAAACCAATTTGCGAATTCGTGGCACAGGCTGTTATAAGAAGTTTAAATATTTATTTAAGAGTGTTAAATCCAACTACCTCAAAGAATAAACAGTTAATAAGCCTTGAAGAATTAAGCAAAAATTCTCCATATTCAGCTGCATATCTAAGAAAACTCGCCACTCAAGGAAAGGTAGAAGCCACAAAAGATGGAAGGAATTGGTTATCTACAAAAGAATCATTGAAAAATTATATAGATTCATTGAAATAGCCAATCCGAACGGATGGCGAATAAAACTTGATTAGGTGAAAGTTTGTCTACGTCTGGAATACTAAACAATCTTTTTGAGATTTAAGCAAGGCTTCTTGAAGGCTGGAGTAGTGATTTTGTGGTATAATTATCTGATTGTTTGAAAAAAAACAAAAATCAAAAAAAATAAAAATGAAACGAAAAAATAAAAACAAAAACACCTTAGTGAAACTGTTGAAGTGCGCCCTTATTGACACGTGCGCTGTTCTTGCGGGGATTGTTTTATCAACTCCTCTTATTACTTCTCATATTGATTATGTTTTTGCCGATGAATTGAATGTGTTTGATGATGCAAACGAAGGCGTGGCTAATGATGAGATCAATAGTGAGGCATCTGCTGACGATTCAAGCGAAGATTCCTTCCCTTACTCAAAAACCTTCATAATCTCCGCTTATTACTCTCCCCTTCCATGCCAGATGCGCTATGTTACAGGAAGCTATAACGGCGATATAAGATTAAACGGCGGAGGTAAAAGAGGCGCGGACGGCACATTTGTTTATCCCGGGATGATTGCCGCTCCTAGAACCTACAATTTCGGCACAAAAATGGATATTCCGGAAGTTGGAATAGTTGCTGTGCATGACCGCGGAGGCGCGATTCGTCCCGCCGATGGTTCCGCCTTATTGTATGACAGACTTGATATATGGATGGGGTATGGAGATAAGGGGTTAGAGCGAGCTTTAAGATGGGGAAAAAGAACTTATGAAGTTGTTGTATACGGGTCCAACGATTCCATCCAGGAACAAATTTCGCTTTCCGATTATTCGCCGGACGAAGCTACTCCAAATGATTGCAGTCAAGTCGTCCTTGCCAGTGTAAATACCGAAACTGTCGCCAATGCCGAAATAAATTACGGCGAAGCCGCGTCATCTTCAACAATAAATGTTACAAGCGACAAACATATGACAAATATGGAGTTTAGCTCTATGGGGGAAGAAGTAAAAGCTTTGCAGGCGGAATTGAAAAATTTAAACTTTTATAAAGGTGAAATTACCGGATTTTATGGTGAATTAACCCAACATGCCGTATTCAAATTTCAGCAATCACAAATGCTTGTTAGAGATAAAAATTCACAAGGAGCAGGTAATTTTGGTCCAAAAACACGTGACAGATTAAATGAAATAACCGCAACCAGAAGATACAATACGGCAGTTGTTGCGGATAAAACTGTTCAATATGAAAAGATGGTCGCCGCAAGGTCAAAAAGAGACCAAGTTATCGTTTCCGAACTCCGCTATGGCACGACAGGACATGAAGTTTCAAAATTGCAAAGATTTTTAAAAGACAAAGGTTTTTTTGAAGGAGTTTTGATAACCGAATATTATGGACCAGTTACCAAGGAAGCCGTTTTAAAATTTCAAAAAGCCAATAATATTATAGTTTCTGAAAATGATACAGGGGCAGGAGATGTCGGACCAAACACACTAGAAATTATAAATACTCTTTCCTAGAATGGATTCCAACTCTTTTTCCAAAGTAAAAATTTTCTTTTTTATACCAGCCGAGCGTTTATCGGTTTTTTTGCCGTATCTTTTATCCCCTTCTTCAAATCTTTTTTTTAAAGATACTATTTTTTTATCATGAACTCTTTTGTCGGCATAATAAAGGATTTTTTCTTCCCAAGTTTTCAACTTATTTATAGATGAAAAACCGTGTTTCCCAACTATTTTTCCTAAAAGTACTTTCCCACTTTCTTTTAAAACTTTTTCCGCTTCTTTTTCATGTCCTAGCTTTCCATATTTTTCATGAGAGATTTTTAAGACATCGTGCAGTAGAGCTGCTTCAACTAAAACTTTCTTGTCTATTTTTTTGCCTTTTTTGATCAATTTATCTGCCAAAATTCTGCAGACATAAGCCACCATCTCCATATGTTTAATGATATGGCGCGGCACGCAAAATTCCCTATATATTTTTTTAATTTCCGGTTTTGTCATGAATATCTATTTGTCTTGAATTTTCATCCAAATATTTAAAAACAACATCTATGCGTTTTGACGGAAGATTCTCCAACATTTTTTCCGCCCATTCTATAATTAGAATATTTTTATCATCCTCCATTAATTCCAAAATTTCCCGCAGTAACAATTCATCAATTTTCTCCAATCTGTAAAGATCAATATGGTAGATATTTTTTATTTCTAAAGGATACCTCCTTATATACGTATATGTCGGACTTTTAACGGAAAATCCCTTTATATTAAAAGCTTCCGCCAATCCTTTTACAAAAACGGTTTTTCCGCTTCCCAAATCTCCAAAAAGCGCAATGAATCCCCCATTCTCCACTTTTTCCGCAATCTTTTTGGCAATTTTCTTTGTTTCTTCTTCAGATTTAGATGTTATCATTATTGATTTTTTATCTCCAAGCTGATATAATTATATATTCAAAAAAAATAAAAACAAATATGTTAAAAACTACACAATGGAAGCTTAAGACCGGTCTCTTTGTTTTTGGGACTTTGCTTATTTCTCTTGCGGTTGCCGTAACTGATATGAACACCATGCTTTATAAAGCAAATATTTTAAGTTACCCCGAACACGAACCTTTTAACGGCACCGTTTATCCTGTAAAAAAATACCCGAATTGGTCTAAGTTAAGCGCCGAAGAACGTGATTTACCTTACAGTTCTTTGAGCGAATCGGGTTTTGTCGATGTATTTCCTTATGATCCTGACCAATTATTGATAAGTGCCGATACTTTGAAATGGAACGATCCCAATGACGATATTGTAAGAAATGCTAAAATCACTTACTCCGTTCCTTATTTGGGATCATATAAATTGGATGGAAAGGAAGGCACAGGTTCTCATCCCGCCGTTGATATAAAAATAGTGGAAGGAACACCCGTTTTTGCTATTGCAAACGGTACTGTAGTCAAGGCTTCAACGCAAACCACAGGTTTTGGGAATCACATTGTTTTACAACATAATAATTTTCCCACTTTAGACGATCCTAACGCCAAAACAATTATTTATTCTTCATACAGCCATTTAAGCGGTGTTCTTGTTTCTGTTGGAGATGTTGTACGGAAAGGCGATCAGATAGGGCTTTCCGGTACGACAGGAACTTCAACCACCCCTCATCTACATTTTCAAATTGATAATGATCAAGCTCCATGGCATCCTTTTTGGCCGTTTACATGGAAGGAGCTTAATGAAGCCGGAATTGATTTTTATACAGGTGTGGACACCGGTTTCATGCAAGAGAATGCCAGGGCAACAACTATAAGTCCACTGAAATACGTTCAGGAATATTTGAATGCGGAAACAACGCCTGTGATCGAAGTTGAAACTGTTGCGGATACGGAAACTCCTCCTGTAAATATTGAAGAAACTCCTGTCGCTACCGAAACTCCTACAATTACTGAAGATGTGATCGTAGCTTCTAGCGATGACAATGTTATTACTCCTGATACTGTTGCTACGGGTGTGGAAACTGATGTTCCCGAAAATACTGAGGCAAGTGGCGGATTCAGCGATGTTCCCGGGAATCATCCATATTACGAAGCAATAACATATCTATCTCAAGAAGGGATAATTTCCGGTTATAAAGATGTCACTTTTAAGCCTGACCAATTTGTTAACCGTGTTGAGGCGTTAAAATTTATTTTGGAAAGTATAAAAGTTGCGATTGAAAAAGGAACTTTACCTTTTACCGATGTGTCGGAAGACGAATGGTATTCGAAATATTTATTTACCGGTTATAAGATGGAAATCGTAGACGGTAATCCCGATGGCACTTTCAGACCAAATGATACTGTAAACCGAGCTGAATTTTTCAAGATTTTGTTCAATGGATTGAAAGTTGATGTAGATCCCACTGTAACGACTCAACCATTTGAAGATGTAAATGTAGATGACTGGTTTGCCCCATATATTCAATATGCAAAAAAAATCGGTTTGCTTGACACGGGTTTAAGCAGAATTAATCCTTCTGCCGGAATGACTCGCGGAGAAGTTGCCGATGCGATGTATAAATTGATAAATATTGTGAAGCTTTAAAGGAAATTTTTGCTGAAGCAAAATTTCTATGGTACGCCCGGGCCGATTTGAACGGCCGACCTTTGCCTTAGAAGGGCACTGCTCTATCCAACTGAGCTACGGGCGCTTGTTCCGTGTTTCCATCTTTTGTGTTTGTTTTGACTATTTTACCGTTTTATCCGAGCATAGCTTCCTTTGATATCGGAGCTGATGGCTCCCCAACTGAGCTACGGGCGCTTGTTACGTGTTTCCATCTACTACCAAGCCCGAGAATTATATATGCTTATATTATCTTTTCAATCGAAATAATTTGTTTTTCTATAAGAATTTCAATCGCAAACACAATACCGTTGTTCAATATGTGAAATGCTATAGCCGGAATAATTGACTTGCTTTTAATGACAAGCATGTTGATTATAAGCCCTAAAATGAAAATTGGGATTATGCTTTGCCATTGGAAATGTATGGTTGCAAAAATGCCTGCCGACACAATACTTCCAAAAAATATCCCTATTTTATCCACAAAAGTTCTGAGCAAAAATCCCCTGAAAAATATTTCTTCCAAAAACGGAGCTATAAAAACTATTACAATCCCCGCTGAAACAAGCGCGATCCAGCCACTTCCAAAAAACGGTAAAATACTTTCCTGCATTTGATAACCCGGTATTTTCGTATCGCTGAAAATTGTAATAATCGAAACTATAAAAGAAATTCCAATATAAATAAGATAAGCTGAAGCAACAAGTTTTAAAACCCTCCATATCCCGACTTTTTTAAAACCAAAAAGTTCAAATTTAAAGCCATATTTTATTTTTGTAAGAACAATAAGCGGTAAAATCGCTATTATCCATTGGACTAAAAACAATACTGCCGTGTATAAAAATTTATATTTTGACGCTTCAATTTTGTCATAGACTCCAAATAAATAAAGGATATATCCGGCAATCACAAATAAAACAGTGATGCTTGCCCCTGTAATAATTAAGTCCTTAAAGCCCCACGGCGCTTGAAAATACTTTTTCATATCTATACAATGTTTTTGTTATTATGTTTATATTACTATGAATCTCCGAGAAGGTGAACAAATTTTAAAGATATATCATCACCACCCTACTCCTTTTGTGATTCAACTGCTCGCACTGATGCTGGGAATTTTTCCGTTTTTTTTAATTTTATTTTGGATGCAGGGGCTTCTGTCAACGTTTTGGTATGTCATGTCTCATATAATTGTATTTTTAGTTTTCGTACTGGTAATCACTTATTTTTCCCTGGTTTTTTGGCTGGATAAACTTATTGTCACAAATCAACGTGTGGTTTTCATAAATTGGAGAACTTTAACTTTTAAAGATGAATCCGAAGCTTTTTTAAATGACATTCAAGATATACAAAGCTACGAAAGAGGTATTTTTTCATATTTCTGGGTATTTGATTACGGTCGTATTATAATTGAAACCGCATCTTCCCATACTACCATATTGTTTTCGGATGCGCCTGATCCCGAAGGAATAAGACAAATCATATATCACCTAAGACAGCAATGATTGACCGCAAAGTACGAAATATAGAGCAAATAATATCTCCCAAATCGGGTGATTTTTTGCAGATGGAAAATCAACTAAGACCAAGATATTTAAATGAATACATCGGTCAGGATATCGTTAAAAATAATTTAAAAGTGGCGATTCAGGCCGCGAAAAAACGCAACGAACCTTTGGATCATGTGCTTTTACACGGTTCACCGGGTCTTGGCAAAACGACGTTGGCATACATTATCGCCAATGAAACCGGAGTAAGCATAAAAGTCACTTCCGGACCTGCGCTTGAGAAACCCGGGGATGTTGCCGCGATTATCTCCAATCTAAAAGAAAATGACATTTTGTTTATAGATGAGATTCACAGACTTAAACCGGTTGTTGAGGAAGTTTTATATACGGCGATGGAAGATTTTGGAATTGATATAGTTATCGGCAAAGGGCCGTCTGCAAGAAGCATGAGGATAAATCTTCCAAAATTCACATTGATTGGAGCCACGACAAAATTAAGTTCAATTTCTTCTCCTTTAAGAAGCCGTTTCGGCAATGTATTTAAAATACAATTTTATACCGATTCCGATATAGAAGAAATTATTTTGAGATCAGCCCGAATTTTAAACAGTGAAATAAGTAAAGATGTTGCGCATTTACTTTCAAAATCCTGCAGACAAACTCCAAGAATAGCAAACAGGCTTTTAAAGCGCGTGAGAGATTATGCCGATGTTCATAATGATTCAAAGATAGAGACAAAAAATGTAAGAGAAGCACTCACTTCTATCGGCATAGATGAAATAGGATTAGACAGTATGGATAAAGAAATTCTTGCGGTAATTATTGAAAAATTTAACGGCGGTCCGGTTGGTTTGAACACATTATCCGCGGCTATTTCCGAAGAACAAGATACGATTGAAGATGTATATGAACCATTTTTAATTCAATTGGGATTTCTTGAGCGTACGCAAAGAGGCAGAGTCGCAACTCAAAAAGCGTACAATCATTTAAAGACTGTTAAGGACAGTTGAATAACATAAGATTCTTCTATATAATAGCCCGCGATATAAAATTTAAGTTCAATGAAAAAGTTTTTTCTTCCTTTATTAATAGTTATATCCGCCATAACTTATGGTTGCAGTTTCAGCGATAATTTTAAAGATGAACCGGAGTTTAGCGCCATGATGGGCGTTTTAACCAAACAAGAAGCTAATGATGAATATGCAGGGACTCATTTAATCACTGACGATCAAAAACAAATAACTCCTGTAAGAAGCCTTTCGATTAACTTGGACAGAAAAGAATATTTTGGAAATAAAGTAGAAGCGCTTGGCGTGTTAAATCCGGATGATGGAGTGTTTGAAATTACCGGCATTTCTGTAAAAGAAGTTCTTATAAAAACCATCATAGAAAAAAAACTGCAAGAATATAAAAATACCGAATTCGGCTTTGAATTAAAGTATTATGACACTTGGGATTTAGCCGAGCAAAGCGACGGGATTGTTTTAACTTCGACTCCTTCAACCGAAACTTCGACCGATTTTGCTTCCGTAGAAATTAAACAAATACCTTTTTCCTATTCTCCAAAAACCAATGAAGACGGTACAACTGATACTCCGCTTGACGCTTATTTTAATGAAGCATACGGATCAAGCGCAGATTTGGGAATAAACAAAATAGGTGTTGATATGCTTTCTTCCGCCAAACTTACAAACAGCGACGGAAGCGTTTCATACATTTTATACAGAGCGGGTTTAATTTATAAAATAACTTATACTCCTTCAAAAGAATCTTCCATCCAAGACAAAATTGATTTTCAGGAGATGATTACAGAATTTAGATTTATCGGCATAAATACGGATGATGAAGCGGTAAATGGAATTGATTCCGCGGACGAAGTTTCCGGTGCAGATGAGGATACAGATGTGGTTTCCGATTTAAGTTCAGATTCATCGTTATATCCCGATAAGGAATTAACTTCTTTTGAAAGTCTCCCCTACCATTTTATGGGGAAATATCCAAAAGACTGGTACTACGCAGGTAAAATTGGAACAGGTCCGGGAGTTTTGCATCATTATGGTTTTAGCGATGAGTCTGTTACTGATGGAAACGAAGCAATCGGATTGGATGTTATTTCTGACGCGATTCCTTCCGGTGAGAAAATAAACGTGTTAGGAAAAGAATTAACTGTCATTCAGCAGGGTTCAAAATATATTATATATATCAGTGCAGACGGGCAAAATTATCGGATAGAAGGAGACAAGCAATATAAAGATCTTATGACCGCAATGGCCGCAAATATTTCTCCAGCAATAAAAGATGAGGAGTAAACGTTTAACGAGGAGCTTTTATAACAGACCTACTTTAACAGTCGCCAAACAATTGCTTGGAAAATTTTTAGTAAAAGATGGGAAAATCGGACAAATAAATGAAGTTGAAGCTTATGTTTCCGATATTGATCCGGCTTGTCACGCGTATAACGGAATGACAAAACGCACAAAAGTGATGTTTGGATCTTCGGGATACAGCTATGTATATTTTATTTATGGAATGTATTTTTGTTTTAATGTTGTTACCGAAAAGAAAGGAAAAGGGTGCGCTGTTCTTATAAGAAGCGTTAAGCCTGTTTCAGGATTTGACAGCAGTGATTATTTAAAAACTGACGGTCCGGGGAAACTGTGCAAAGCATTTGGCATAACCAAAAAAGATAACGGCATTGATTTATGTAGTTCCAAGGATTTTTTTATTGAAGATCACGGGTACAAGGTTGGGAGTATTAAACGTCTTAAGCGAATAGGCATAAATAAAGGAACCGAGCTTGAATGGAGATTTGTCTGTAAACTTTAGTGTTGACTAAGCATATTGACAATAGCTTGTTAGCACTCTATAATTTTGAGTGCTAAAGCTTATTCATGACTTGTTATTAAACCATTGGATTTTGCTAAGTAAAGAACAAATCTGTTATGAGAGGTTTTAAGATGATGAATTTTATGCTAGAATTAATTGATAAAAATTTATAAAAACAAAATATGACTGACTTAAGCAATCACTTCAACAAGTTCACGAAAGAAGCTAAAAAAGCTTTGGTTGTAGCTCAGGAAAAGGCTAAGGAGTCGAAATTAAGCTATGTAGGAACCGAACATATTCTTATTGGCATACTTGCTCAAGAGAATTCTTTGGGGGCTTCCATTTTGCTTAATTTTGGAGTTTCGATAGAAAATGTTTATCTTGTTTTAAAGACAGTGGGTCGTACAAGTGTTCCGGCCAACTCCAATGAGCCCGGAGGGCTTAGCGGTTTCGCAAAAGAAATTATCGAAGATGCCGTAAAAATCGCTCACGAATACGGACATTCTTTTATCGGCACCGAACATCTTCTTTTTGCCTTGGTTTCGCAAAGCAATACCGCCGCTACCGTTATTTTGGAAAATATGAAAATTTCTCCTTCGGATATTAAAGAACAAATTTTGGAAATTTTTGAAAGAGCAAAAAATTATACCGGCAAAAATCCTGATGATTCTTCCAATATGCAGATTCCGAAAAATCCTCAGATGATGAATCCAATTGAATTTTTTCTTGCAGGACTTCAGGGAGTGCTTACCGGTCAGCCAAAGGATAATTATAAAGATGCTTATAAGCATAAAAAGAAAACTGACGGCAAAAAAACCGAAACTCCTGCTTTGGATTATTTTTCCACGGATCTTGTTGAAGAAGCGCGCAATGGCAAAATAGATCCTATTATCGGCAGAAAAAAGGAAATCGAGAGGGTTGTAAGTATTCTTTCAAGGAAAACAAAAAATAATCCAATTTTGATCGGCGAATCCGGAGTCGGGAAAACCGCTGTCGCGGAAGGTCTTGCTCAGGCTATCGCAAAAGAAGAAGTTCCTGAAAATATGCTCGATAAAAAAATACTTTCGCTTTCCATGGCGTCAATTGTCGCCGGCACAAAATATCGAGGAGAGTTTGAAGAAAGGATAAAACAAATTTTGGAAGAAGCGGCTTCTCAAAACAATGTAATTTTATTTATAGATGAGTTTCATACCGTAATCGGCGCAGGAAGCGCGGAAGGTAGCTTGGATGCGGCAAATATTCTAAAACCCGCTTTATCCCGCGGAAAAGTTCAAGTTTTAGGAGCTACAACAACCGCTGAATACAGAAAAAATGTTGAAAAAGATGCCGCTCTCGATAGAAGATTCCAGTCGGTAACGGTTGAAGAAACCAGTCCTGAAGAAACTTTGGAAATTTTAAACGGTGTTAAGGAATCTTTCGAGGATCATCACAATATTATTATCGTAGATGAAGCTTTATCGGCCGCCGTAAAACTTTCAAAAAGATATATAAATGACAGATTTTTGCCTGATAAAGCCATCGATCTTATCGATGAAGCTGCGGCAAGAAAACGAATAGAATCGAGAGGAAGCAACGATAAAATCAAAAAATTACAACGTGCTTTGTCGGCTATCATAAAGAAAAAAGAAGAATGTGTATCTCAACAGGATTATGAAAAAGCCGCTTCATTAAGAAATGAGGAGCTTGAAATCTTGAAAAAAATAGATGAACAAAAATTTGTTAAGATTCCAAGATCAAAACGTGAAAAATTAGTTGAAGATGATATTGCGGCAGTTGTATCTGCAATGACGGGAGTTCCCGTTACCAAGCTTCTTAAAGATGACATCACTAAATTACAAGCTTTGGAAGAATCTCTCAAAAAGAGAATTATCGGTCAAGATGAGGCTGTTATTTCTGTCGCAAAAGCAATCCGCAGATCCAGAGCCGGATTTTCGGATGAAAAACGTCCGATAGGTTCATTTATATTCATGGGACCTACCGGCGTAGGAAAAACAGAGCTCGTGAAAGCTATTGCTGAAGAAGTTTATCATGACAAAAACGCGCTTATTAAGATTGACATGAGCGAATTTATGGAAAGACACAACACTTCCAGGCTTGTTGGCGCTACCGCAGGGTATGTAGGATACGAAGAAGGCGGACAATTGACAGAAGCCATAAGGCGTAAACCTTACAGCGTGATACTTTTTGATGAGATTGAAAAAGCTCATCCTGATGTATTTAATCTTTTACTGCAAATCCTTGAAGATGGGGAATTGACCGACGCGAAAGGCAGAAGGGTTGATTTCAGAAACACAATTATCGTTATGACATCCAACATAGGAGCCAAAAAATTAACAGAAAAAGCTGCGCCTATAGGATTTGCCGCAAGTGAGGATACCCGCGAAAAGGCGCTTGAAGATTTCGATGCCATGAAAGATGAAATTTTGAAAGATCTTAAAGACCATTTCAGACCTGAATTTTTGAATAGAATAGATAAGGTTGTCGTATTTAAGGCTTTAACAAATGACAATATTAAGGAAATTGTAAAACTTCATCTTGGATATTTGCAAAAAAGAATGGATGACAAAAAACTTACCCTTGATGTGACCCCCGGAGCTTTGGAGGTTTTGGCAAAAGCTGGTTATGATCCAAAATATGGAGCAAGGCCTGTACGAAGAGCTTTGCAGGAAATGGTGGAGGATCCGCTTACCGGAAAA
>Ga0155921_155_pt5 | contig 14681 bp, 8 predicted proteins | sample RifCSPlowO2_01_FD_107575 | JGI IMG/M metagenome (GOLD analysis project Ga0155921, IMG submission 107575) | Candidatus Peregrinibacteria bacterium RIFCSPLOWO2_01_FULL_39_12 | reverse complement strand
GTATTTAAATGCCAGCTCGCCTTCTGAAGAGGGTATTATATCGATTACTTTCATGAAAAATTCGGGAATAGTTCTTGTTTCGAGAATTAATTTTTCAGTGTAAACCGGTTCGTGTTTTTGACTGCCGCAAGCTGAAATAAGAATGAGGCCCGATATTCCTAGTATTATTGAAATCGTCTTAATAAACTTATGCATATTTTTTGTTTAAAATGTTAGAGTACTTTAATTTTAGCGATTATTTCATAATTTTCAATATAAAAAAAACCGCCCGGCGTAATGCCGGGCGGTTTTTGAATTAACTTACGTGATCAAACGAAAAGGAAAGATTAGTAAGTTAGAGTAGGTCCAGTAACAGGATAGTTATCAAGATAGTTTGTTGGACTAGAATATGTTGGTTCTGTTCCCGGCGAAGGATCAGCAGCCGTATAGTACCAACCTACAGCGCCTCCGTTCGTCTGACCCGCTGTCCCATTGAGTACAAACTGCATTGATTCTCCTGAAGCCTGTCCTGATGTGGCATTTGTATCATACCAAACTTCAAACTGAGAAGATTGATTGAAAATTATCTTGATACCAGGACTTGGGAAGGTCATGGTGTTTCCTGCGGCAGCAGTACAATCAGTAGCCGTACTTGTAACTTTCAATACATCATCCACATAAATCTTGAATTCGTTGTCATTAGCGCCGGCATTTGTTGAATAAGAACCGGTACATCTAACGTCGAATGATTCTATATAGAGATCTCTTGGACCGTTTGCCTTTACATCGAATACTGCAACCTTCTGGCTGGCACCACTGATACCTGTAGCTACAGTTTCAGAGGAGAGCGTAATCGTAGGTTCAACATCATGAAGAACTTTTACGCTTCCCGTTGTAGAGGTGTTCCAGAGTTTTGAAATAATATCACCAGCAGCTATTGTTAAATCAGGATCGGTAATATCTGCATTGTCTGCAAAGCTTGTACCTGCCACGAAGTTTTCATCAACAATATAGAATAGACTGTTTGCGGTAGTAGAGTTCAATGAAGTATCCATGATCAAAACTATTTCACCAGCAGCATAAGAGTTGGTAGAAGCTGTAGAATAAGCTTCCTTTGCGACAGCTGTGTAATAAGCAAGTATATCATTGTTTGCCAAGGTCACAGCGTCCACTATGGCACTTGCTCCATTAATAGCTGCTGCTGCGGCTACTGTAGTTTCTACTACATGTAAATTATTGTTTCCAGCGGCATCTCCGTCCTGCAACCATACAACATCTCCTAAAGTGTATGTTCTATTAGCTGCGGTAACATCGTCTTCAGTTTCGTAAGATGTAGCGGCTAGGAGACGGGTTACTCTATCGCCTGCGGCAAGAGCAATATTGGCAGCGGCTGCTCCTTCACACGAAGTTCCCAAATTGCTGGCAACTGTTAAGGTATTTGCAGCTGCAGCTGTAGTTATTATGCAGAGACCATTATTGGTATCAGCACCAGCAGCATCATAAACGAAGAGTAAATCTCCCTGTGCATAAGCCGGATTATCTGTAAGACCTGTTTGAACTATCCATTTGTCGATAACAGGGAATTTGGCAATATAATCTGTAACAAGTATTGTTTCTGCTGCAGCGGCTGTATTCTCAAGGGCAACTGTAGGACCTGTTCCTGAGATACTGAATCCATCATCATTTGCGGTCGTACCTGTAACCATACCATATTTACTTACAGTCTGAGAATCTAAGATTACATCACCAACAGCATAGTGCCCCAAAGAGCTTGTAGCTCCGAGTTCAGTTGTTGAGGATATTTCTACGATGTTGCTGCCTGATGCTTGTCCTGTAGAATCAACACCTTCAAGACGCACTGAGCCGATTTGGGCAGAATTTACCGCTCCTGAACCTGTAACATCCGCGTAGACATAGTAAGTTTCGCTGCCATCTTTTGTTACGAGATCGTTAATTCCTGCGAAAGTAACGTTATTACTGATTACAGTAGCTCCTGGTTTCAAAGTAATACCTGCCGCATCTTTTAATGTGAAATTTGTAAAGTTGCCGCTTGCATTGTTTGTAGATAAGAGAACTTTATCAATTTTTATGTCTTCGTATTTACCTTCAACATTAAATGCCAATAGCTGTACCGCAGTTTCTGAAGCATGAGCTATGCTTTGAGCGGTTTGATTTGGACGGGTTACCGTCAAAATGCCACTACCTCTAATTGTCATTGTCTGGAAATTTGTAGCTGCTATACCGGTGCTAGAAGAAGCATTGCTTATATCTCCGACATAAACGATATCTGTAGTAGCCTCTATTAAACTAAGAACACTGCCCGTAGCGGTTGATGTAGCTGCAGATGTGCTTAGGTTCGCATATACATCAACAGTAGCTGTGCCAGAAGCAGCGACCTTTAAGCCTCCGGAAACATTAAATGAGTTATCAATAGCAGTAGGAGAACCAACAGTTGACCCTAATTGCAAGCCCGTAGCGTGATCCTTAAGCTTTAGGTTAGTTACTTCTCCAATTACTGTTTGTCCGCCAACAGTAACATCAACTATAATTGTTTGGACACTTACTCCTGAAGCTGATCCTGCCTGTAAGTTGAATGATCCGATCAAGCCGTCGGAGACACCAGCAACGATGCTGCCGCTTGGCAAATTGTTATTGATAGCCAACGTTAAAGTAGCAGTTTCAGCAGTTAAAGTATTGGCTGGAACCGCGGTAGTAATAGCCGTGTTATACGTACCAGATGAAAGACGTTTGTAGTAAACATTGGCCATTGTAGCCTGCATAGTTTGAGCTGCTGCTGCACTTGAACTTATGTCAACCAATACTGTCAAAGTGCCAGTTGTTCCTGCAGAAATCGTAAAATAGGTAGCCAAAGTGAATTGTTCATCGGTATTTGCAGTAGTAAGTCCATCATAAAGATCAGCATCAGTTGCAGCTATTGAATAAACAGTTGCCTCTGTTTCTTTTCCATAATCTTTAACCAATTTTACAGTTCCAGTAATGTCCGTAGTGTCAGCAAGGCTACCTGCATCTCCATTATCAAGATCGAAAGCAACTTTTCTTATTTCAATATCTTCACCTGTAGATTCAAGTTTCCAAGTACCGACTGCAACCTGCTTACCTCCCACACCTATATTGCCAGATTTAGAAGTGGAATCTTTAGAAACGGTCAAGCTACCCTCTTCGCCTGTAATTTGATTGAATGTTGCGCTTGAAGCACGATCACCAACCGGGAAGCTGACTTCGTTAGCTCCAGCCGTAGGCAAGATGCCTGAACCGGTAGTTAGTCCATTCACCATAGTGTCGTAATCATTATCAATCAAGAATTGAGTAGTTCTTGTTGAGCCGCTGATTACATCGCCTTGAACAATATAAGTTTTTGTTTCACCTTTATCTATCAAAAGCGGACTGTCGCGGAAATCAAATACTACGACTTTATCAGTCGTACCCTCCGCTACAGCTTTTAATTCATTAGCTGAATCCGCCTGGTCTACAAAAGCTATATTCGTAACGTCTCCGTCACTGGAATTCCCATTGTTTCTAAATCGCACTTCTAGGACTTCGAGATTTTCGTTTGCTCCGGCGGCAAATGTAAATTTGGCTATAGGTTGATCTGTAGTACCCATCTTTACATTCCTGGTAGCGGTAGAATAAGTTTCCGAGTCAATTACTAGGGTACCTACGCTATTTGTACCATCAACTGTACCAAATGTATCACCCCAGATAACGGAATCTAATCCTGCTACAGTTCCTTCTCCAGCATCAACACTCTTAACTCCAAATTGAACAGTTCCCGAGCCTGCAGTACTAGCGAGATTAATCTTAACATCTACTACAACTTCTCCATTTGCAGGTATTACAATTTTATCATTTGGGAAAAGTATTGTAGCTACTGCTTCAGAAACACTTACTATATTTCCATATCTCTTGTTACCAACCCATACACTAACACCTGAGACATTGGAATCCGTAGTAAGCCCGCTTTTGTTTAACGTTACACCCTCCAGTGAAGCTCCTTCCGCACCAGCCGTAGCTGTGAAAGAAAGTACTCCATTGTAAGCAGTACCGCTACCAACAGTTGTTCCAACAGGAGAACTGTCTGCCAAAGCTACCGTTAAGTCACCTCCGCCAACCACTTCTTCTTCAGTTCCGCCTTCTTCTTCAGTTCCGCCTTCTTCTTCAGTTCCACCTTCTTCTTCTTCAGTAACCACACATTCTTCTTTTAATTCCGGACCTTCGGAAGCGATAGAGATCATTTTGCCGAATTGAGCTTTCGTAACGTCCTTTCCACCGCCGTATGTACCATCGGCGAATCCGCCAACGACGCCATAGCAGTAAACTGTGTTTGTGTAGTCATAATACCATTCTCCGGATTTAACATCGGAGAAAGGAGATTCATCCAATTCAACAGTATCAATGCCGAAAGCCTCAACAATTACTTTTGCGGCTTGCGCGCGGTTTGATGTGCCGAGCGGATCAAATTTGGTTCCACTCTTGATAATGCCAGCAGCTTCTGCGGCATGTACAGGAGCGAAGAACCAATCTGCGGCCAAAACATCCGAGTAGTTGCTCGTTGTTGGAAGGCCTTCCGTAGATGTTCCTGCACCTACAGTTACCATCTTAACAAGCTCTGCTCTGTTAATTGATTTGTCAGGATAAAAATTATCCTTTGTTGTATCAATAACGCCGAGCTCGCCAAGAGTGTCAACGTATTGGGCGAACCAGTGACTTTCTGGCACATCCTTATACGCCGCGAACGCTGTAGTCGTAATGACCAGCGTTGAGAGAATTGCCACCAAAGATAAGGAGGCAATTACCCTTCTTAGTTGTCCCATATGTATTTAGGGTTAAAGGTTATAAAATTAATTTTTAGTTTTACCGTAATATCTGAAATATATATTAAAGTCTTAACTATCAGCCTCACCAAAGGCGGGCGATAATTAAAACAATTTTTTCTTTTTTAGTTTTCTTGAATCCTCTTTTCCCACCTAATTTTCAAAGATCGAAATTTCTATATATATTAAGGTATTCGTGAGCAGGTTATCATTTTTTAGCTATACGCCAATATTACCTATAAATCGAAGGCAATGCCTTCCTCGGGTTTTTGGCTTACACAAGCGCTTTTTTCAACTTTTTACTCTTTTTTATTATTTATTTTAATCGAAAGAAATTTATCAGAGCGCCTATACATCGTCAATTGTTTTTTCTTCAAGTCCCCTCTAAAGATTACCGGTTTTTTGCGAATTATTATCTTATTTCTGGATAGGTGCATATCGGTTTTCCCCTACAACAAGCCAACTGTTTCAGCTACACTTTTCGTTATGTATAACTGCTCATATTCCAATCTGTTTCAAAAATCAGAGTGACATATTTTATTGATATTGTAATACTCACTTTGCCTGAAAAATGTTGACTGTTCGCTGTGTATTGTTGTGATTATGTCTACGCGGCTGGTATGCTTATTCTCTTTTTTTCTTTTATTCAAGCCAATTCTTGACGTTTGCTTCAGGTATCCAGTTTGACTTTTTCTGGAAATTGCATTCTGAAATTTTGGGCTTTTGGCTATTTACATATTTTGTTTTTTTGTTGTTGTTTATGCGTGAACCTATGATAAAATACTCTCATGAAAAGAATCCTTATTATAGGTAACTGTCCACTCCCCGATGAAAATACAAAAACGCGTCCGGCGGCGGGGCTTAGAACGTATCAATTTTTAAAACCGTTATTAAAGAATAAAGGCTTTAATATAAGGCTTGTGACGATTGCAATGCCGGAATGTTACGGTGCGGATTTTGCCAGAAAAGAGGATGGAAATGGTGTTCGCTTTGCGAACGTTTCTTTATTAGCAGACCCTTCGGGTCCGCCTGTGGCAGATAATTTCGCAAGATTCTCCATCTCAAAAAATGATCCCGAACTGATTCCGTATATACAAAAAATTCATGATGATTTTTCTCCGGAAGTTATCATTTCCGTAAATACTTATCCTTCTTATATAGCTTCTCTTATTAAATCCAAGTCTCCGCTTTGGTCTGATTTAAACGGATGGATTATGGCGGAAGCTCAAGCTCAAGCCTATAAACTGGATTCGAACGATTATCTTTCACATTATTATAAAATGGAGCGCATAGTAATTAAGCGCGCCGATAAATTTTCGACGGTGTCGGAAGCGCAAAAATTCGCTTTACTTGGAGAATTGGCTTTGATGGGCAGATTAAACAACGAAAGTTTCAATTATCAATTTGCGCATCATATTCCGAACGGGATTGAATGGTTTGAGGACGAATTGAAAGTTCTTGGAAGCGGAGGAAGTGCCGAGAACGGGAGGAAAGCTGTTGGCAGTGGCGTAGATACTGGCGACGGCATAAGTGCAACTTTTAAAAGCGTGCCAAGAGGCAGTTTTATTCTTCTTTGGATTGGAGGATATAACACGTGGGCGGATGAATGGAACTTATTTAAAGGTGTTGAAGATGCGATGAAAGTTTGCGATAAATTATATTTCGTTTCAACCGGCGGAGAAATTGAAGGGCTTGATAACAAAACATTCGCAAAATTCAAAAAGCTAATTGAGGAATCCCCTTTTAAAAACCGCTTTGTTTTTTTGGGATGGGTTGACACCGCCGATATTCCTTTAATATATAAAAGAGCTTCCTGCGGTATAAATGTTGATAAACCCTGTATTGAAACCTTTACCGGCGCACGAAACCGCATAAATGAAATGATGAAATACGGACTTCCCGTAATAACCACTCTCGGAAGTGAAATTTCATATGAAGTTGCGCAACATGAAACCGGCATCGCGGTAAAAAGCGGCGACCACGGGCTTGTGACGGATGCCATTTGCGCTTTATACCAAGAATGGCGCGGAGGATTTGAGCATGTGAGCATGAAATTCAAAGAATTTGGGCGAAGAGGGAGTGAATACATTAAAGAGAACTGCAATTATGACAAAACAACGTCATCTTTGGTCGGATGGCTGGAAAATCCGCGGTCCGCACCCGACAGGGATGTCCGTTTAAAATTGGACAAAATGGTCAGTTTACAAAATTTACGGAGTGCATGGAGATATTTAAAAGAAAATGGTTTTAAAAAATCTTTTAAGAAATTCCTACAAAAAACCCGCCTTTCTTAGACGGGTTTTTAAAAGGAATGAGGAAAAATCTTTTATTTACAATTTCTTCTTTATGTCAGACAGCCATTTGCCTGCCTCTTCTTTTCCTCCCAATCCAAATGCAATTCCGCCTGCCAAAGCAAGCATTGCAATAAATCCCGTAAACAATGTTTCAACAAGTGCGCTTGCAATATTCAACTGAATCAAGCTTGCGAGAAGCGCGAATACAATAATCGACCATTTTGCAAGATTTGCAAGAAATACAGGAGTATGCATGTGAGCCGCCTTAACAGACCTGAATGTGATTTCGTAAACAAAATTTCCGCCAATAAAACCGATAAGAAGAACCACTATTGCGATTACAACGTTTGGCAGGAAGTTTGCGACATCTTTCAAGAAGTCGATAATTTGTGTCAGTCCCAGAATGTCTGCGACAGCCATCAAAACAACAAGTATCAAGAACCACTTTACGAGCCATCCAATTATTCCCGACACTTTAAATTTTCCGAATGCTTTGAAAGTTTCGTTGATGCCCAGCTTATCGACAAGTTTATCAACTTTCGTAACTTCGATAAGTTTGGCAATCAAACTTCCAAGGCTTGCGGCGATTATACAGCCCACAATCAAAACAACGATTGCGGCGAGCAGATTCGGCAAATATGAAGTCACCGTTACGTATAATTCTTGAAGTGAAGCGGTGACGGCTTCTCTCCATGTTTCAAAATACTCCATAGAATGAGGGTTAGTAATACTACTTTGTCACTTTCTCATATCTGCAAAAAAAATGCAAGAAAAGAGTTACAATTTCATATCATACACCAACTCATCCACTGCAACCGCCATAGAATTATTTGCAGAAATTATTATGCTGTAATCCGGAATTGCGTTTGGCACATAATAATTAATGGTGTCTATTTTTTTACCGTTACTGTCAGTAAATGTTAAATGTGCGCGAATGGCTCTTGTGCCCGAGATATCGGATTTTATGGCTTTAAGTTCGTTCTCTTTAAGTTTCAGTTGCTCCATCAACTGCTGTTTAAGAGATTCGTCGTCAGCGGTCAGCCTTAACTCATTAAAATTAAATGCTGTCGTATTCGAATCGGCGGGCTCAAAATCAAAAGATTGAAATTTCATTATCAATCCATCGGTATTGGCAAATTCGAGTGTAAAATATTTTCCGGCTTTTGCTACGACATCTCTTAGTACCGGTTCACCCCACTGTTCGGAATAACAAAATTGCAATGGAGTATTTTCAAGCGTGTACTTTGGACTTCCGTCATTACAAAGAGGCGATTTATTGTCTGACCAATAAAATGCCGCTACTGCGACAATTACTATAAGTATCAGTCCAAATGTAATTGGTGTTCCGCCACGGCGGGATGTTTCTTTATCAGCAGACTCTTCGAGTCCGCTTATTGTACTTTTTTTCATATAGGATTTTGGTTATTTGGTTATGAATGGTTGTCCGTCCTTCGGCAGGTCGCTTGGTGGGTATATTTTTATTCACTAATGAAATTTTCGCAAGGTGCAAAAATAATTATTGCCTTTTTAGCAAAATACGCTTGATATATTGCAAATTATCGGGTAATATGCAATATGTAAGTAGTAAATTATCTTAAAATGTCCATTCTTAGAAATATTACAACTAAGGCGGAAAGGTTTCTGAAAAATCCCGAACTAATGCTTTTTATCGGAGCCAGACAATCCGGTAAAACAACTATCTTAAAGCAGTTACAGGAGGGGTTAAACGCTAAGCATAAAATCACTTATTTTTTGAATCTCGAAGACCCGGAGTTTTTGGAATTACTCAATAGATCACCCAAAAATCTTTTTAAAATATTTACTTTCGATTTAAGCCAAAAAACTTTTGTATTTATTGATGAAATCCAATATTTAAAAAATCCTACGAATTTCTTGAAATATATATACGACGAGTATCAAGAAAAAATTAAACTTTTAGCGTCAGGGTCGTCAGCCTTTTATCTGGATCAAAAATTTCATGATTCACTCGCTGGAAGAAAGAAAATTTTTCCGGTGAGAACATTGTCTTTCAGAGAATTTTTAAGATTCAAGAATGAAGAAAAATTATCGTTGGCAAATTTTTTAAATCTCAGTTTAACTGATGAGGAAAAGATTAAACGTTACTATGATGAGTTTTTGATTTATGGCGGCTATCCTAAGGTAGCGCTTACTCCTTTGTCGGAGAAAAAAGAAATTTTGGCTGAAATTGCATATTCTTACGTTAAAAAAGATATTTTTGAATCGGGGGTCAGGCAGGAAGAAATTTTTTACAAATTCATGAAAATTCTTGCGAGCGGCATAGGCGGGTTGGTGAACTTTTCCGAGATTTCCGCCACATTGGGAGCTTCGAAAGCAACTTTGGAAAGATATTTTTATATTCTAAGAAAATCATTTCATGTTTCTCAGGTAAGACCATTTTACAAAAAAATACGCAAAGAGCTGACTAAAATGCCGAAAGTATATTTTAATGATTTGGGGTTGAGAAATTTTTTTGTAGGAAATTTTGATTCGCCACTTTTACGTGAAGATAAAGGGGCGTTGATGGAAAATGCTGTTTTTAGACAGCTTATTGAAAGATACGATGAATCAGAAATCAAGTTTTGGCGGACCACTTCCAACAACGAAGTGGATTTTATCGCCGGGGACAAAGATGCTTTTGAGGTTAAATTTAACGCAAGGCAATTCAATAAAAAGAAATATCACGTTTTTTTCGAGAATTATCCTGAAATAGATGTGAAATTAGCGGCCTATGAGATTCCCGGCAAAGTTTCGGCTGGAAAATTATATCCGTGGCAGATTTGAATAGTTTTCTGGACATAGGGAACCTTTAGGCGTGAAATGAGACAGATGAGACAGTATAAAAAAATTGTTTCATTTCACAAAAAGCGTTGACTTTCTCTTTTTTGCGCAATAGACTCAGTGTAGTGGTCAAAATATCCTTTCTTTGACCAATAAGAATAGAAAAATGCTCAAAAATGTAATTTTAAAGCAAAAACAGGAAAAAGAAGACTTTTTAAAGTTAAACTATGTTCGAAGGAGTAAGGAACCTTTCGGCAAAAAGTGGTTGGAATCAAAACTTATAAAAGTTATTCTAGGACCTCGCAGATCAGGGAAGTCGGTTTTTTCCTTCATGCTTTTAAAGGATCTCCCTTTTATGTATTTCAATTTTGATGATGAAATCCTGGCGTCTACTGGCGGAATAAATACAGATGAACTGATGAAAGAACTTCATGCCGCATATGGAAATATTAAAAATGTACTCTTTGATGAAATTCAGAATTTACCAAATTGGGAATTATTCGTAAATAGATTACACCGAGAAGGATACAACTTGGTATTAACAGGCTCTAACGCACGGATGCTTTCCAGAGAGCTGGCAACCGCCTTAACCGGACGGCATATTCCGATAGAAATATTGCCTTTTGATTTTAAAGAATTTTTACAAGCTAAGAATTTTCAGATAGATAAAAATTTGGCTTTTTTATCCCAAAAACATGGTGAACTTTTAAAGCTAATGGATGAATATTTGATAAACGGAGGTTTTCCTGAAGTTGTTGTAAGCAATCTTGATCCAAAAGATTATTTGGAGGTGCTTTTTGATTCCCTGCTTTTCAAAGATGTAGTCAAGAGGCACAAAGTAAAATTTTCTACACAAATAGGGAATCTTGGATCATATTTAATAAACAATTTCGCTTCTCTTTATAGTTTAAGAAAATTGCAAAAAGCATTGGATATGAAAAGTGTAGCCACTACCGAAAAATATACGAAATATCTTGAAGAAGCTTATTTGGTATTTTCTTTATTGCGATATTCGCCAAAATCAATACTGCGAATAAAATCACCTAAAAAGATCTATGCCGTTGATAATGGATTTTTAAACGCCAAAGCAATTCAGCATTCTCCTGATAAAGGCAAGTTAATGGAAAATTTGGTGTTTATTGAACTCGTTAAACGGGGACTGAAGCCAAACAATGAATTATTTTACTACAAGACGAGGAACGACCGAGAAATAGATTTTGTCGTAAAAAAAGGCATAGAAATTGTTGAATTGATACAAGTTTGCTATGAAACAGTAGTACCTGAAACTGAGCAGCGAGAAATAAAAGCACTAATAGAAGCTGGCGAAGAATTAAGAGCAAAAAATTTAACCATCATAACCTGGGACAAAAATAAGGAGATGGAAAAAGATGGAAAGACCATAAAATTCAAACGATTATGGGAATGGCTCCTTGATAGCCAAATTTAAACACTAAAAGCACTTGGGGAATTACGATAAGCATGAAAAAATCAAGATTTTTCTAAAGCTTTTCAATGGAAGAAATGATGTATTTGCCCGATTCTGGAAAGATACTTTAACAGGTAAATCCGGCTATGTTCCTGTTCGAGATAAAAATGGTAACCTTTTGGGGTACAGATCATGGTAGCGCCACGGGGAATCGAACCCCGGTTTTCGCCTTGAGAAGGCAACGTCCTAACCGCTAGACGATGGCGCCAGAATCTGATGAGATATTTTTCAGAAATGAAGTTTAGCGGAGGTTTTTGGATTATGCAATGATCGCCTTTGTATTGCGCGATAAGAATCCGCTGTTCGCACTCTTATAACTTGAGTGCTAGACACATAATTTTAAAAAAGCTATAATTAAAAGGTGAATCTCACTTAAAAATTTTTGTAATGCCGAAGGATTTGTATAAAATTTTAGGAGTTTCCAAAAATGCGACCGAGCAGGAAATTAAGTCTGCGTATAGAAAACTGGCATTAAAATATCATCCCGATAAACATAAAGGAGATAAAGACGCCGAGACGAATTTTAAAGAGATAAATCAAGCTTACGAAGTACTGTCAGACAAAAAAAAGAGACAGCAGTATGACACTTTTGGGGCGTATGGTGGGAGCGGCGGTGGTGGCGGCGGATTTAGTGGAGGCGCAAACGGGTTTACCGGAAGAGGCGGATTTGAAGGGTTTGATTTTTCCGGCTTCAACAATGGGGCAAGTGACTTTGCTGACATTTTTGAAACTTTTTTCGGAGGTGCCGGCGGCAAACGCCGCGGCGGCAAAAAAAACGGACCAATGAGGGGCAATGACATCGAGGCAAATATAAAAATATCTTTCAATGAAGCTGTTTTTGGATGCCAGAAAGAACTTGAAATTATAAAATCCGACGTATGTCAGCACTGTAATGGCGGCGGCGCTGAGCCCGGAAGTTCAATTGTTTCCTGCGGCAGTTGCCGCGGCTCGGGAGAAATCCGCTCCGTACAAAATACAATTTTAGGACAAATTACGACTTCACATGTTTGCAATGAATGCGGAGGCACCGGGAAAGTTTCCGAAAAAAAATGTTCGGTTTGCCATGGCACAACCCGCGTGCGTACAAAAGAGCATGTAAAAGTTAAAATTCCTGCGGGCGTAGATAACGGCTCAACTATACGCGTAAGCGAAAAAGGAGAAGGTGGAATAAAAGGCGGCCATTCGGGAGATTTATATATTATTTTGACGGTTGAACAGAGCAAAAAATTTATAAGAGACAGCTATGACATCCATACTGAAATTGAAATTCCTCTTGTACAAGCTGTGCTTGGAGGAGAAGCGGATGTTACAACTATTCACGGTGTAGAAAAAATTAAAATACCTGCCGGCACCGAAGATGGAAAAGTTTTTAAACTAAGCGGCAAGGGTGTTCCAAAATTAAACAATGACGGCACAGGAGATCATCTTTTAAAAGTTCGCATAAAAATTCCTCAAAAACTTTCAAAGCGCGAACGGGAACTTTTCGAAGAGCTGGCGAAAGAATCCGGATTGGACACAAAAAAGAAAGGGTGGTTTTAGGATGCGGTGGTGGCGCGGTTAAAGATATTTTATTGCAAATTTCTTATCGCGGTATTACATTGAATATTGATATTTACTCATTCCGATATGAATATTCATCTTTCTTGGGACTTATTTATATTAGTGTTTTTCGTGGTAATTGTTTCTTATAGTTTTATTATCGGCCGCGACAACACTTTAAAAGTTATTTTAGGAACTTATGTTGCGGCGTTGGCCGCTGATGCAAGCGGAAGTTTATTTGAGAAATATTTCAGCGGGTCCGAATTATTTGTAAGGATTTTAAAATTTGCCGCGCTTGGCACGGAAGATGAAGCTGTGATTTTTGTGAAAGTTTTGGTATTTGTGGCTTTTGTAATTTTACTTGCGGTAAGAGGAGCGTTTTATGTTTCCACCGCTGACGACAGGTCGGGTGCTATTAAGCTTGTTTTAAGCGGGGTTTATGCCGTAATGAGCGCGGGACTTATTATCAGTGTAATTTTGGTTTTTGTAAGTGGAGTTTCGTTTGTAGGAGGGGATACCGAAGCGGCAGGGACTTCTCTTTGGTCAATGTACAGCCAGTCCAATTTTGTGCGATCCATTGTAAGCAACAGCTATCTTTGGTTTTCCGTTCCGGCTTTGTCGTTTTTAATTCACAGTTTATATTCGACGAGGAAGGAGGAGTGAGCTGGGATCAGTTAGAAGAAAGTGCCGCCGGATAAAACTCTCCGGCTTTTGCGCTTTTGCACTGTATTTCATGCGAGCGCGCGAAGCGAGCTTATCAACAGAAAAGATCAGCTTGCTTTTAACAAGAGGTATGAATAGAATTGTTTGCGTTTTTGACATACTAGGAATTTTGCGTGATATGGGTCGGTAGCTCAGCTGGTAGAGCAACAGCCTTTTAAGCTGATGGTCCCGGGTTCGACCCCCGGCCGACCCACCACAGAAATAAGTGCGAAGCACTTATTTCCTTTTACCAACAAAGTTTTTGCGTACGCAAAAACACCTTGGGGGAGGTTATTAAGCGGCCATTTTTATCTTTTTGACAGCCGGTATTTCTATCATTCCTTTTTTAATCATCTTATCTGCGATTTTTTCAGCTTTCTTTACTTCGTGAGTCCAGAGATCTGTAAGTTTGGCTTCATCACCCAAACGCATTATTCCGTTAACCAATAAAATTTGGTAAATCAGTTCTACTTTTGAATTAACTACTTTTTTTATGCAATGGTATTGACCAAGTACAGGGGTGAAATCGTCCAAGTTAATATTACATGAATCAGCATTAGTAATAATGTCTTGAATTGCTGTTTCTATTTCAGGAGTTATTAATGATGATTTAAATTCATCATCCATAGCGTCTTTTTTGTCATTTTCCCAATAAGGCGTTTTTATTGGGATGACATTGCTATCCTTATCCACAAGCCGAGTTGTTTCGCTTTCGTGTCTTTCCAAAAGCCGGAGATTGTACGCCTCAAGCTGTTGTGGCAATGCCTCCTGACCAAAAATAGCCGTGCCGTATTTTCTCTTTAAATTTTCCAGAACTCTTTTTTTGTTATTTTGAAAACGTTCGTTGATGCGCTGGTCCGTTTGGATAAAATCAATTAAAGCTTGCGAAGCACGTGCAGGTCCGCTGAATTGTTCGCCTGGTACTGCCAATTGCGTGTAAAGAGTGCCTGTTATAACCGCATTGCTTTTTGTTGCTCCTCCTCTCATTGCCTGAGCAAAACGCTCCAATATATCGTCCATACCTCGCGGATCAATAAAAGGGTTGCCACA
>Ga0155921_158_pt4 | contig 15189 bp, 12 predicted proteins | sample RifCSPlowO2_01_FD_107575 | JGI IMG/M metagenome (GOLD analysis project Ga0155921, IMG submission 107575) | Candidatus Peregrinibacteria bacterium RIFCSPLOWO2_01_FULL_39_12 | reverse complement strand
TACAAACAATCGGCGCCATGCTATATGCCTGTGAAGGCACTAAAGCAAGAACAGACAAAAGATATAGTCGCCTGATTTATTCAATAGAATTAACCAACTCTAATCCCAAAATTATTAAAGTTTTTCGACTATTTCTTGATAAAGTTATTAAAATTGATAAATCACGTATAAAAGGAGAACTGTTTTACTACCCTGACTTAGACGAAAAGAAACTGATAAAATTTGGGGCAAAAATATCAGCTATCCCACCATCGCAATTCAACAAGAGCATATGCTTGAAAGCAAAAAATGGGAGATTCAAAGCAAACCCCTTTGGTACTTTTAAAATTAGATATAGTTGTAAAAATGATTTTTTAAAGTTACAAGATATTATTGACAATATTTGGAGAGATGCAGGAGTGGTTTAACTGGCGGTCCTGGAAAGACCGTGTATCTTAACCGGTACCGGGGGTTCGAATCCCCCTCTCTCCGCCATGATCTGTACCCCAAAAAGTAGACACGGGTACAGTTTTCTTTTGTTAGAATCAGTTTTGAAAATTTCCGGAGCAAATTTAGACATGGGTTACATGGAGAAATGGGCGAAGAAACTCGGAATAACAGATGATCTTGAAAAATTGGGACTGTGAAAGAAATCGCGATTGCATTCACTTCTTCTTCTCCCCCCTCTGCACATAAAAAGCAATATTTGCAGGAAGCATACTTCTAAGTTTTTCCTTCAGCCCCACGGCTTTCCCCCCTGTACTATCTTTACCATAATGATAAGTCAAACTCTCTTTTGTCCCACCACTACTGAACTTTTCTCCAAGAGCCATTAACCCTCGAATCCCCTCAATATCAATTAGAGAAATAGGTAGATTGGTATTTTCCGCAAGAATACCCCGAATCTCATTAATAGCTCCTCTATAAATAAGCAAACCAAGTTTTCCTTTCCCGCTTACTTTTCCCTTCAAAGCATTAATAATAGCCGTAAGCCCCAAGTCCTGTCTAGCCATTCTGGAAGCAACTTTTCTAAGAGAATCGTCAGCCCCAACAGCAGGATATCCTTTCGCCTTAGCCTCTGAAAAAGATCCCGTATAACCATCGGGAACAATAAACCCATGCCTGAACTGTAAAAACACAAGCATAGTGGCACCATCCTTAATAACAGTTTTCTTCGGAAAATGATGCGTCCCATTAGTCCCACCATCAACCACATAATTTACAGGAAGATCAATCTCGATAGGTCCGGTAATGTCATCAATAATTATATCAAATATTTTTACGGCCTCTTTCAATCCGATATGTAGATAAAAAGGCGCATCTTCTCCGGACAATTCTCCTAAAACTTTTTGCGCTGTTTCGGGATTCTTAGTAACAGCATGATTCAGTTTCTTGCCATCGGGAAGATATGCGTCACGGGAATAACTTATAACCACAAGTTTTTTGGAAGTGGGATCAAAAACAACCTGCTTCATGGTATCAAAAAGTCCTGCGCCACCGCCTTCACCCGGTTTTCTCCCACCAAGAATAACAAGACTAAAATGCCCGCCCCTATTTAAAAGAGGTAAAATTTCCGACGCCAACGGCACTTCCATATTCCCCGCAGGTGCTAATTTTTCTTCCTCAGGCTCAGCTGGCTTTGCAGGTTCAGCTGGCTTTGCAGGTTCAGCTGGCTTTGCAGGTTCAGCAGGCTTTGCAGGTTCAGCAGGCTTCGCAGGTTCAACAGGCTTTGCAGGTTCAACAGGCTTTGCAACTTCAGCTGGCTTCACGGGTAAAGTATCTTTCTTAGCCCTCACTTTCCTTTTAGGACCATCCACTGATGCCACAGCTTCAGCAGGCTTTTCCGCCTCAACCTTTTTTGCAGGTCGTACAGCTACAGGCTCTATCGGTCTCCCGGCACGTGCTGATTCGGCAGCCTCAGCCGACCTCGCAAGTTCAGCCGATCTTTTAGAACGATCCGCTGATTCAGTTTCCGCAACTCTCTGCGACTTCGCAATCTTAATAGCATTATTAGCAAAATCTCGAACCTTACCTCCCAACAACCAGCCAGCCTTCTCAACAGGCTTGGTTGCCTCAACCGGCGCAACTGGTTCTGCGGGTTCCACGGGTTCAACTGGCTCAACCGCCCCGTCCGGCAAAATCTCCACATCCGGCCCAATATCCTCCGCAATCTTTTCTGCTCCCTTTTTTCCTTCATCTTTTCTTTTATCTTTACATGCGTCTATCATTTCCTTACTTTCCGCAATCTTTCTTGCCCCAGACTTTAACTCCAAAGAAAAACTCAAAATAGCCTTCCCATCCTTATCTAAAAACCTTATTTCCCCATCTTTAAGTTGTAGCTTTTTACATTTTTCCGGAAGCTTAAAACGGGAACTAAGCCAATAAAGATTGTAAACTTTCTTCTCCTTAAACCCATCCGGATCCTTGCTACCCTCATTATGAGCCTCATCTATGGCAGAATCCCATGCAGCCCTAATTTCGTGATGCATAAAAGTCCTCGCTTTATCACCCAGCGATGTTTTCCCCAATAACAGCCACAAATTATTAACAAGATATTGTCCGGAATCATATTTAATCTCGACATTCTCTTTTTTAAGAAGTTCTTCCGCCCCACGAATTTCAGGCAAATTTTTAGGATTACACCAGTCCTTTCCCTTTCCCAAAAGATTTTTTTCAGCATCTTTTTTAAAAACTTCAGTAGTAGGTCTTTTGAAAGATTCTTTAGACATTTTTGTTTGTTTTTATTTTTTACCTCTTCTTATTATAGACTATTTTTGAGAATCGGTCAACTTTTTCAGTGGCGATTCTTGGAAGAAAAGCTCCATGCCTGTGTAACATTCTTTACCCCTCAAATACGGCTTCACCACGTTTATAAGCCAGATGGTCTAGTTGATTTGGCCTTTCCCCTGCCTTTACCTTTACTGTCGCGGCTTTTGTAATTCTATGTTTACTGACAAATTTATCTTTATTTCCCCCGTCAAAAAATTTTTCCATCGAGTAAAAGTGATATGTATTACCGATACCTTGAACATTCGGAATTAAATAATAATAATCTGTCGTTTTGCAATGATCAGGCTTGGGCGCCGGAATATAGATATAAGCATGGCAAATTGTCCAAGTTTTTTTATCGGTTGAAGCTATTAATTCTCCCATGGATTTCGGCGGAGGCATATAGGTCTGTTCTGTTTCTATGGCACGGCTTCGAGTGTCTGCTGTTATTTGGACTACTTCTTTTATATGTTCTTTGGAAGGTTTTGCACCAACTTTTTGATCGGCACCTGTTAATCGAGCATATTCGGTTTCATGCGCAAACAATTTTTCCTGTAGTCCTTTTATAGTTCCGCGCAACGTTTTTATTTCCTGTTCCAAGCGTTCAACTTCAGCCTGTTTACCTCCTGTCTCCTCTAACATAGATTTATCATACACTATTATCTTCCATTTGTCAAAAAATGTTCGAGTCAAATTTTAATAAATCGTTTTCGGAGCAAAGTGGAGAAAACACCTTATTCTTCTTTGTTCCATTTCTTTTTAATTTCAAGGTAAGCTTCTCTAAAGCTTTTGCCGTTTTTTACTAATTCATAAACCTCATTCGTAACATATAAATCACTTGTCATGGATTTCTTTAAGTTATCTTCATTTACCTGCAATGATTTAATAATTTCTGACAACAATACAATTGTATTTACACAAAGATTTATTCCTTGTACAAAAGGTTTTTTGGTAAGCTGCAAATCTCTTTGGTATCCACTGCCAATTGATGAAACTATACTTTGAATTTCGTTTTGGTAAGAATTAAAGACCCTAACATTACCTCTCATGATTTCAAAAACATCATAATTTCTTTTTTGAGGCATTATTGATGATCCAGTTGTAAACTCATTTGGAAGTGAGAAAAAGTTAAATTCTTGTGTCGTAAATAACAACATATCGTTAGCAAATTTACTTGCAATAACCATTGATTGGGATAATGTTTGCAAAACGATATTTTCAAAGTATCCTCTTGATAATCCGCAATACATAGGATTATTTTGTATTTTTCCAAACTCTAATTTTTGGGTTGTAAATTCTCTATCCAACAACAAATTCTTTATTCCAAAGCCAGAAGCTGAACCGAGTGGATTTTGATCAATGATTTTTATCGTTGATTTTAATATCAAATCAAAATCATCGAAAGCTGACGAAAAAGAATCTATCCATATTCCTACTGTTGTAGGCATAGCTTTTTGTAAATGCGTGTATCCTGGCATTGGGATTTTCTGATTTTTACAAGACTTTGTTTTGAATAATTTAATCAACTTATTAAGTTCGTCTTGAATTTCTAATAATTTTTCCTTCATAAACAATCTGATCATCACAAGAGATTGATCATTTCTACTTCTTCCCGTATGAATTTTTTTACCCACTTCACCGTAGTTTTCCGTTAAATACTGCTCTATTGCTGTATGTCCATCTTCTTGGTTCTTTTCAATGATGAATTCATTTTTTTTCCATTTTTTTAAAATTTCTTGCAATCCTTTTTTCGCTTGATTTAGTTCCGTTTGATCTAAAATTCCAATTTTATGAAGCATTTCAGCGTGAGCAATACTTGCTTTTATGTCATACGGAAGAAGCTGTAGGTCGAAGATATAATCATCTCCTACTGTAAATGCTTCGACTAATAGATTTAATTTACTATCACTTGTTTGCCAAAGTCTATTTTTTGTCATAATTTGCAGATTAATTTTTATAAAGTTCGTCTTCAAAGTTATACACATTGAAGGCAGTTTTTTGAGCAAGATTATATATCTCGATAAATCCAGCGGAAGCATTTTGATTGAATGTTTCATTCTTTTCAAAAGTCGCCAGATTTTTATCAAACAGCGAATATTTTGATTCTAACGCAACTACATCAATATTTCCTTTGAATAATTTTATTTTGACTGTTCCAACCACTTTTTTATTTTGGCTATTGATGAAAGCATGGATGTGATACATTACTGGGTCGTACCATTTTGCCGCATAAGTAAGATATGCCCATTTATTATCTATGAATGTTTTTAATTCGTTTTCTTCTCTTGTTGAAACCAGTTTCTCAAGTTTTTTATGAGCTTCTATTAAAATACTCGCTCCTGGATTTTCATAAACTCCTCTTACCTTTAATCCTACAAGTCTATCTTCAATGAGATGAAAGACTCCCACTCCGTGTTTTGCTCCGATTTTATTACATTTATGGATTAAATCGCTTAGCTTCATTTTTGTGCCATTAATTTTTTTAGGAACTCCTTGTTCAAATTCAATCTCTACAATTTCTTCTTGATTTTCAGCTTCTTCTTTTGTTTTGCACCATTGCAAAATATTTTTCAAAGGTGGAATAAGTTTTGGATCCTCAATTTCTCCTCCTTCACCAGTATTCCCCCACATATTTTCGTCGTAAGAATAAGGTTTATTAGCTTTTTGTTTTACTGGAATGTTATGATTTTTAGCATATTCAATTTCTTCCTGTCTTCCCATTCCCCACTCTCTTACTGGCGCAATGATTTTAATTTTTGGATCTAATGTTGTTATATACCCTTCAAATCTCACTTGATCATTTCCTTTCCCAGTACAGCCATGAGCAATTACTGTGCAATTATTTTCTTTGGCAACTTTTACAGCGACTTTCGAAATAGCCACCCTTCCAAGTGGCGTACTTAAAGCATAGCCACCTTGATAATCGGCATTTGCCTTGATTGCTTCTGCAAGAAGAATATCTGCGAATTCATCTTTTGCGTCATAAATTATAACATTTTTTGCCCCTAACTTGAGGGCTTTTTCTTTGATTTCTTCGAGGTTGTCAGCTGTTTGCCCAAGATTAATAGTGAGTGCAATAACATCACAATTATATTCCTCTTGTATCCATTTCAACATTACAGAAGTATCTAACCCTCCGGAGTATAGAAGGAGACATTTATCGAACTCTCCTTTTTTTGCTTCATGAGAAGCTACTTTTACATAATTCGATTGATTTTTCATACTATTATATTAAAAAATAAAAAACCTCTTTTTTTATAGAAGAGGGCGTATAGAATTTCGGTTTTTAAACACAAAAATACTACGCCCAAAGGCGTCTGCGCAAATTTGTGTTTATATAATTGTATATAATCATATTGTTCGAATACTTTTGAAACTGTATTTATTCTAGTAGTTAATTATTTTTTGTCAATAATGTTGTGCTCGTATAGTGTGAAATAACTGAAAAATATATCCCTGGCTTTTAACAACGCCTAAGCCACTGATAAACCTTTTTCCCAACCAAATCAGCAAGCGACGAAACAGTATTATCAACACTCGACCTGTTAAAAGAGTCAGGAAACTCTCGCGAATCAGTCCTGCCCAAAACTGCAACAACCTTCATCCCCGCCAGGACAGCGGCACATGCCTCCCGATTGGAACAAACCAAAACAACCGCCTGATTAGCCTCATACCTTTCATATTTTTGAGGGACTCCCCATTTTCTTTCCAAGCCATTTTGCCGCCTAACATCATTCAATCTATCAAGCGCAAGTTTATAAGAATAAGGCGAAGGAGATCCTGAACGCCCTATATCTTCATGGGAAATAATAACATCAAACAATTTTGGATCTAATCCGGAATTCCATAAAACCGCATCCACCCCATTACGCGTCTGCTCGGAAACAAGAGCAACTAAGTACCTTCCATTACTCAACCGCTCTAAAAGAATTTTAGGATAATTTGGCTTAGAGCCATCCTCCTCGGCATCACCGACAATCAACCTCTCATCGCCAAAAATAACAGCCTTTATTCCACTTTGTTTCATAAAATAATTGCAAAAAGTCAATTTCCCGCCGCTTCATCCCTAAGCCTAAATACTAAATCAATAACCTTTCGCGGATTTATCCTTCTCTTAATGCCTTTCCCTGTATACGAATTTTGGATTATCCAATACGTGACATCGATACCATTGCCGCCGCCGGCATGCATATCCAACCCCATGTCCCCTCTTAAACGAAACAACAAAAAAGATTCATCGCCTACTGCACTGACAGTTTTACTGACATTGTCATATGCCTGCTCTTTTGTTAAAGAAATGCCGAGCAAAAAACTCAATTGCACCTTCGTAAAAGGATGATAAACTTGCGCCTCCCCTCCAGCCTGATTCCCATCAACTCCACCTATATCACATCCTCTCTCCATAAAATTTAATAAAACATTTTCCTAAATTTTTATATTTTAAATAAATCGCTGTCAAGAAAATTACGTAAAAAAACTTCGTGAACTATTTGTCATAACTCGCTCAACCAACTAAACTTGGCATACATGAGCAAACCAAAACCCAAGCAAGCCCTAACATCTTACTCAAAAAACAAAAAAGCCTACCACGCCTACGAAATTCTAGAGAAATATGAAGCTGGTATCGTACTAACAGGCGAGGAAGTAAAATCCATAAGAACCGGCCAATCTAACTTAAAGGGTTCGTTTGTAGATATCTCAGGAGATGAAGCTTTTTTAAACGAAGCGCATATTTCAAGATACAAATTTTCTTCAAACAAAGATTACAATCCTACGCGGAAACGCAAACTTCTTCTGCACATAAAAGAAATTTTAAAGATATCTCAGGCAATTGCGCAAAAAGGAGTAACCGCCATCCCTCTCGAATTTTATGGGAAAGGGCATTTAATCAAAATGGAAATTGGGATCTGCCGCGGGAAAAAACTTTATGACAAGCGCGAAACGCTAAAAAAACGGGATCAGGAGATGGAAATAAAAATACAATTGAAAAGATGGCAGAGATAGGGATGAAAAATGTCTGGAACATCTTCTCTTGAAACAGGCAATCCTTTTTTTGACTGACAACTGTTAATATTATAAAAAAGTTTTATAATTCGCCCCGATGCACAACATCTACACGAAAATTATCGCGGAAATTCAAAAATATTTTAAAGAAGCTAAAACCGAAAAAGCGGTTATTGGCGTAAGTGGCGGCATTGACTCAGCGCTTTGCTTAAAACTAGTTGCAGATGCCCTTGGAGAAGACAATGTTACGGCACTGCTTATGCCGGAAAAAGGCATTTCCTCGGAAGAAAATCACATGCACGCAAAAGCGCTTTGCCAATTTTTAAAAGTTACCCAGCACACGATAACAATCAATAAATTTCTTACAGATTTTCTTTCTCTTCCATGGCAACCTAATGATCTCGCGCAAATAAACACAAAGGCAAGAATAAGAATGGTGTTGTTGTACAATTTTGCAAACAGCAAAAATGCGCTTGTGATAGGAACGTCAAACAAAACCGAACTTGCACTTGGATATGGCACAAAATACGGCGATCTTGCTGCGGATATTGAAATAATCGGCAATTTGTTCAAAGAAGATGTGTATAAATTGGCTGAACATGTCGGACTGCCTCAGGAATTTTTGGACAAAACACCGTCAGCGGAACTTTATCCGGATCAAACAGACGAAGATGAGCTCGGGATGAACTACAAAGAAATAGATATAATTTTAAGAAAGATGGAAGAAGGCTCTTCAAAAGAAGATCTTGTAGATAAAGGATTAAACCCGAATGCAGTACACAAAATTTTCAGGCTGAACGAAATAAACCGACACAAAATAAATCCTCCGTACATTATTCCGATAAATAATTAGTCAGGCTAAACAACTTGCTTGATTTAAAAAGCAGGATTCCATATTCTAAAGACATGTTGAAAAATATACAATCCGCACTTTTCATCGGCAGATTTCAACCGTTTCACAACGGACATTTGGACGTGATAAAACAAATTCTTCAAAAGAACGAACGAGTGATAATCGTAATCGGAAGTGCGGAAAAAAATTATCTTCCGGACAATCCGCTGACAGCGGGCGAACGATTTGACCTTATAGATAAAGCACTGAAGGAAGCCAAAATCCCGGCAGAAAAATACTGCATCGTTCCGGTAAGAAACGTGAACAATTATGCAATTTGGGTGAATCACATAAACACTTACGTACCACCATATACTAAAATATATACCGGCTCAAAAATCGTAAAAGCCTGCTACAATGCGAAATACAATAAAGCTTACAGCGCAAAATCCGGACCGGAAATAATCCATGTCAAACGCAATAAAATAAAAATCAGCGCGACAAAAATACGCGAAGCCATATTGAAAGGAAAAAAATGGGAACAAATGGTTTCGCCGATCGTTTCCGAAACATTAAAAAAATGGCAAATTTCTTCCCGATTGGCGGACATAAAAGAAACTATGGATTTTACAAGATACAACAATGAATATTAACCCGTTTATTTTTCGGGCATACGACATAAGAGGCATTGCGGATTCCCCCAGCTCCCCCGACTTAACCGCGGAATCTTCATACCTCATCGGCAAAGCAACAGGGGAATATTTAAAGAAAAAATATAACACAAAAACGATTTCGGTTGGCAGGGACAATCGCTTAACAAGCAAAACCCTTCAAAAATCATGCATGAAAGGACTTATCGATTCGGGGCTTAACGTCACGGATATCGGGCTTGCGACATCTCCCATGGTTTACTGGACTACCTGCGCGCTAAACTTTGATGCAGGAATAAATGTAACGGCAAGCCACAATCCAAAACAGTACAATGGCTTTAAAATTGTAGGGAAACTTGCGCATGCAGTCTGTGGAGAAGAGCTTCAGGAAATTCTAAAAATTATTCGACACCCCGCCGACAAAAGCCTAAAAAAAGGTATTCTTAAAAAATTAAATATTTGGCCGGAATATTTAGCCGACATAACAAAAAGAATCCGCCTTAATAAAAAATTAAAAATAGTTATAGATGCGGGAAACGGCGTAGCCGGCAAATTTGCTCCGGAATTACTAAAAAAAATCGGGTGCAAAATAACAAAACTTTACTGCAAGCTGGACGGCAGATTTCCAAACCACGAAGCCAATCCGGAAGAATTAAAAAACATGAAAACGCTTATTGAAAAAGTGGGGGAAACTCACGCCGATCTCGGAATAGGATTTGACGGCGACGGAGACAGAATCGGAGTTGTAGACGAAAAAGGACATCTGTATTCCTCGGATTTTATGCTTCTTTTGCTCGCAAAAGACTTGGTCAAACGCGTAAAAAATCCAAAAATAGTTTTCGACATAAAAGTATCACAGGTAATAATAAATGAATTAAAACGTCTTGGGGCAAAACCCGTAATGAGCAAAACGGGACACAGTTTTATAGAAAACAAAATGAAAGAAATTTCGTCCCCGTTGGGCGGAGAAGTTTCCGGACATTTATTTTGCGGAGAAAATTATTACGGTTTTGATGACGCACTCTATGCCGCATGCAAAATAACAGAAATTCTCTCAAGAGAATTTCATCCTCTTTCAAAACTTTTCAAAACCATGCCAAAAGCGTATACAACGGAAGAATTTAAAGCTCATTGTCCGGACAACAAAAAATTCCAAATAGTAAAATCGCTGGTTAAACATTTCACGAAACTTTACGACTGCGTAACAATTGACGGAGTTCGAATCGCCTTCGACAAAAATTCATGGGGAGCTGTTCGCGCCTCAAACACAAGCCCGAATTTAACACTGCGCTTTGAAGCGAATACAAAAAAACGCCTCGCGGAAATTCAAAAAATAATGGCCAACGAATTCAAAAAACACAAAGAAGCAAGCCTTGATTGGTACAAGTGTGAATTGGAAAATTAAAGTCAAGGTTATGGCAGCCATGTTGAAGACAATCGCGAGGCTTCGCGACCACGGACTCGCCTTTAGGCGAGGAGCGAAGCCGAGCGCTTAGCGAAGCTTTACTCGGAGGGGAAAGCAAGCGTGTCTGAAATATGGCTGCTATAGCCTTGATTACTTTCTGCCCTTCTTTGGAAACTTATCCCTGTCGCACTCCGTACACAAAGTATTCCCCTCAATTTCCACTCGCAAATTCTTGCACTTATTGCAAAGATCAACTGGCTTATGCCACGTGGCATTTTTACACTTGGGAAATTTATTGCATCCCCAAAAAATTTTCCCTCCCTTTCTTGTATGCCTTTCAACAAGCTGACCGTTACTGCATTTCGAACATTTCACTCCCGAAAACACAATAATCGGCATTATATTTTTACATTCGGGATAACCGCTACACCCTAAAAACGGTCCGAATCTTCCTGTTTTCACCTCCATCAACTTGCCGCATTTCTCACATTTTTTATCTTTAAATTTCCTTCTCAAATCTTCGACAGCTTTATTTTCCTCGGCATTTTCAGGCTTATTTTCCGATTCAATAGCTTTTGCATTTTTACATTTCGGATATTTTGAACAAGACAAAAATTTTCCAAACCTGCCCAACTTTATAACCATCGGACTACCGCATAATTCGCATACCTCATCACTTTTTTCACTGACAATATCAGACTTTTTTAACGTGATTTCCTTTTCTTTTATAGCTTTATGAAACGGACCATAAAATTCTTTAATCATCGGAATCCATTCAAGTTTTCCTTCCTCAATGCTATCCAATTTATCTTCCATCTCGGCGGTAAATTTATAATCAACAATATCGGAAAAATTCTCAACAAGCATATCAGTAACAACCATGGCAAGATCGGTAGGCTTAAGCATTTTTGCTTCTTTTTCGATATATCCGCGCGTCATTATAGTAGTAATTGTTGGCGCATACGTACTGGGTCTTCCGATCCCCTCACTCTCCAATTTTTTAACAAGAGACGCCTCGGTATATCGTGGAGGCGGTTTTGTAAAATGCTGATTTTGATGAAGTTCGTTCAACTCAACATCCTCCCCTTCCTTAAGCGCCGGCAAAATTTTCTCGCCTTCCGGCCCTTCTTCTTCTTCGTAATCTCTGCCTTCCAAATAAACTTCAATAAATCCGGGGAATACTATTGTTTGACCGGTGGCTCTGAATATATATGAAGATGCTTCACCGTTTTTAAAAGCCTCAATATCAGCTGCAACCCTGTTTAAAATCGCTTCCTGCATCTGACAAGCTATAGCCCTTTTCCAAATAAGCTCATAAAGCCGCCCCTGGTCCCTATCCAAAAATCTCTTAGCATCCTCGGGTTTTAAAGTAAAATCTACGGGACGAATAGCTTCGTGCGCCTCTTGCGCACCCTTTCTCCCTCTATATCTTCGCGGAGAATCAAGCGCGTACTTTTCTCCAAATTCTTTTTTGATAACTTCTTTTGCAGATTTAAGAGCGAAATCGGATAAATTCACGCTATCGGTTCTCATATAAGTTATAAGGCCGGTTTCTCCTCCTCCAATATCAACTCCCTCATAAAGCTGTTGGGCAACCATCATGGTTTTTCTCACGGAAAACCCGAGTTTACGGCTCGCCTCCTGCTGTAAAGTGGAAGTTATAAAAGGAGGCGCAGGACTTCTTTTTATTTGTTTTTCCTCAACTAAAACAACCTTGTACTCGGATCCCTCCAGCTCTTTAACAATATTTTTTGTCTCCTGTTCGTTATGTATTTCAACTTTTTCATTTTTGAATTTTTGAAGCTCGGCGGTAAAAACACCACCCCCTCCATCAAAATCTCCGGTAATAGTCCAATATTCCTCAGTTTTAAAAGCGAGAATTTCCCTTTCTCTTTCCACGACAAAACGCACAGCCACACTTTGAACTCTTCCTGCCGAAAGACCGTAACGAATCTTTTTCCAAAGCAAAGGCGAAAGTTCATAGCCGACAAGCCTGTCCAGCACTCTTCTTGCCTGCTGGGCGTTCACCACGTTTTGATCAACGTCGCGCGGATGTTCTATTGCTTCGTTAATCGCCTTTTCTGTGATTTCATGAAAAACAATTCTTGAAACTTTAACCTTTTTCGGATCAACTTTAAGCGCGGATAATAAATGCCATCCGATAGCCTCCCCTTCTCTATCCTCATCAGTCGCAAGCCACAAAGTATCAGCTTCCTTTAATTCAGTTTTAAGCTGTGAAACTATCTTTTTTTTATCAACGGAAACCAAATAGGTAGGCTCAAAATCATGCTCGGTATCAATTCCCATTCTTGATTTCGGCAAATCCATCACATGTCCCATTGAAGCCAAAACTTTATATTTTCTCCCCAAAAATCTGGAAATGGTTTTTGCCTTTGCGGGAGATTCTACGATCACTAAATTTTTTGCCATAGAAACTTCTTCAGGTTTGTTCAATTCTTATAATAACAGCCGCCTTTAGTCAACCAGAAAGAAATACAGACAACAAAAAACGGCTTATGCGCGCGGAAATAAGTAGCAGGCATACGCAATGCAAAATTTTTGGCTCATATAAGCCAAAAAGATCAGGGGGCTACCGCCTTTATTATAATTTTCCGCTTTGTCTAGCGGTTTTCACTTGATTTCAAAAGTTAAGCCAATATAATACGGATGCTTTTAATCCTTAACTTACCAACACATGACTAAGCAAGATCTAGTCAACGGCGCAGCTCAATCAGCTGGCGTTACAAAGAAAGCTGCATCTGAAGTCCTAGAATCAGTTCTAGGAATGATTACAAAAAGCCTTAAGGGCGGCAGCAACGTAACAATCACAGGCTTTGGAACATTCCGCGTTTCAAAGAGAGCTGCAAGAACTGGTGTTAATCCACGAAATCCAAGCGAAAAAATCAAGATCCCAGCAATGAAACTTCCTGCTTTCAAGGCTGGCAAATCTTTAAAAGATGCTGTTAGATAGACAAAGCTTCGCTTTGTCCTAATCTTTTTTTCACAGATAGATTTTAAAAACCCTGCGAAACATCGCGGGGTTTTTTGTGCCTATAACCTTTCTGGTATAATAGGCGCAAAGAAATATTCTTAAAAAAAGGCATGCCTCTCTCCTCCGCCATTCAATTCATCCTTCTAAACCTAACCGCACTAACAAGTTCGGTGCTTCTGGCGGCAATAATTTTCAGGAATAAAGAAATTTCCCTCGTAAAATTAATTCTTTCAACTTCCATAATTTTTCTTTCACAAATAATTTTAGTTGAAGAAGCCCTCGGATCATTACAACTTTTAACTTACACAAATATTTCGATTTTCATTTATTTTATTTTTTTTATAATTCTCATAATTTCACTCAAATATTCTTCGACAAAAATAAACATATCAAAGCCGTCTTTCCCATCATTATTGACGATTTTAATTTTTCTCCCGCTTTTCACCGTTATAACTTTAAAATCAATAGCGGGACTGTTAACTCCACCGCTTGAATACGATGCAGTCGCATACCACCTGCCATTTGTCGCTGAATGGCTAACCACAAAAAGCCTTTTGGGACAATATTACAGCGCATTTGCGGGACCGATTTCATACTATCCAAGCAATCACGAACTTTTGGATTTTTGGCTTATTTCGCCATTCAAAAATGACACGCTGATAAATATTATCAACGTCCCGCTACTTCTACTTTTAGGGATAAGCTTGTACGGAATTTGCCGCAATTTTAATATTCCCAAAAATTTTTCGGCAATTGTAACTGCTTCAGTTTTATATGCACCCGTATTTTTTAAGCAAGCTTCCGTCCCGCTCGTAGATGCGTTTTTTACACTCGGATTTTTGCTGGCGCTTTTTTATATTCAAGAACTTCATAAAAATCGCCTTCTGAAAGATGCCGTCTTTTTCGGATTATCATTCGGTCTTTTTTTAGGAACAAAATATATCGCTTTGCCTTACGGAATTATGTTGTTCATTATATTTCTAATCACGGCAAAAAAATCAAAATTGATATTGGCAGGAACTTTATCAACAATTCTCACAGGCTCTTTTTTCTATATAAGAAATATAATCAGCTCTGGCAATCCGCTCTTTCCACTTAATATAAAATTCTTTAATACAACTATTTTGGAAGGCTACAAAAATTTTCCCGAAAAATTTTCAGGCTCGTCAATTTGGGATAATTTGGGTAATCAAGAAACCTTTTTTTCTCTGGCAAAAGCTTTTTATAGCGAAGCTGGTCCGCAAATATCTATAGTATTGCTGACTGCAATAATAGGGCTTACTTATCTCATTTTTAAAGCTTTCAAAAACAAAAAACCGCAGGGAAATATTAAAATTCAATGGCTTTTCGTGATCCTTGTATTTGTCTATTTTATTCTCTATTTAAAAATGCCATATTCGTTTACGCACATAGATCAAAACGTAAGATACGCAATGATCCCGATTGCTTTGGCAAACATAACGGCAGGATTGCTTCTTTCAAAAACAAAAATATTTAAAATAATTTTTTCTACACTGATTATTTTTTCGCTCGCAATAATAACCACACAATTTAAAAC
>Ga0155921_103_pt3 | contig 17080 bp, 12 predicted proteins | sample RifCSPlowO2_01_FD_107575 | JGI IMG/M metagenome (GOLD analysis project Ga0155921, IMG submission 107575) | Candidatus Peregrinibacteria bacterium RIFCSPLOWO2_01_FULL_39_12 | reverse complement strand
AAACTGGGACAAGAGAAAAATTGTTTTTGAAATGTTTAAATATGCCGCATGTTCCGGAGGTTCTTATCTCGATCCTCAGGGTGAAACGTTGGCGCGGCTTGTGATTGCCAATCATTATAATGAAAGATTAAACCTTGGCATTGATTATAGGGATTTAATTTTTGTGCAAGGTGTTTCGCACGGAATCGGCACAATGTTTAAAGCTCTTTGTGATGGAAAAAACAGTTTCTTAAAACCCGATGATACTGTGCTTATTTCTTCCCCTGTGTATTCGCCTTACAACACCATAATGGAGAATCTCGAGCTTAATATTTTTTCAATTCCGATGGATCCGCAAACAGGTCTTGTTATTGGAGATTTAGATAAGTTGTTGTCCGAAGCTCCTGAAAACGTGAAGCTGATTTGTTTAATTGATCCGAATAATCCAACCGGTTTTACGTGCAATGAAGAGTTTTTAAAGAAAATTGCTGAATTTGCAAAGCAAAGGAATGCGTTAATTGTTTCCGATGAAGTTTACAGCGATTTCTTTTTATCCCGAAAAAAAACAATCATGCATTTCGCAAGGGAGCGCACGATTATGATAGGAGGAAGAAGCAAAATTGAAAGAAGCACCGGACTTCGTTTTGGGGAGTTTATTATTGCAAAGGAGGCTCAAAAATATATTTCGGAAAATATTTTAAAAGGGCATTTGGATATTGCCGTTGACCTCATGCAGCTGCTGATTTTCGCAAAAGCCCCCGGAAGAATCCGCGGGGAATTTCAGCATGTAACTTTTGTCACCGGTCCATCTCAATATTTGGGTGTTTCACATGTGATTTTTGGAGGAGATGACAGAAATGAATATTTAAGAAGAGTTCGCGTGAATATGGAAAATTTTTATGAAATTCTCGGAATGCAGTATAATAAAAATTTGTATTACGCATGTTTTGATTTGACGGAAATTCCCGGAAATACGAAGAAAGATATTGAGCCTGAAGAATTATTTTACGGGCTGGCAAAAAAAGGAGTGGTTCTTATCCCTTCAAATTTGTTCTTTTCCGAAAGTGACCGTAAAAAGAGAGATTACAGAACTTTTGCGCGCGGCTCCATTCCAAATTTAACTTTTTCAAATCTTCAGAAAGCTGCAAGGCTGATAAAGGAGTATATGACGGGGTAGTTTTCTAATCTATGACCGCGGACCCCAAGCAAATTTTTCCATTATAAAAAGCCGCGAACTGACCTTTGGCAATTCCCTGATCGCTGTTGTTTAATTTAATTTGCCCCCTGTTTGAAGACAAGAATTTCAGTTTGCATTTGTAAAATTTTTCGCCGTGGCGCAATTTGACTTTAAGATTTTTTTTAACCGAAGGTTTTCCTGCAAACCAATTAAAGTTTTTCACTTCAAAAGTGTCTCGTTTTTTGTCTTTTGCGTGATAGTTTTTCGAGATGTAAATTATATTTTTTCTTATGTCTTTTTTAACAACATACCACGGACCTCCCGATAATTTTATTCCTTTGCGCTGACCGATTGTATAATAAAAATATCCTTCATGTTCACCCAGTAATTTGCCCGTTTCAAATTCGATTATTCTTCCTTTTTTTCCGCCAAAATATGATTTTAAAAATTCGTCATATCTAAATTTTCCCAAAAAACAAATTCCTTGGCTGTCTTTTCGGTCTTTATTTGGAAGGTTGTATTTTTTCGCCAAATTCCGCACTTCCGTTTTCATAAGATGACCAATCGGAAACATCAATCGCTTAAGCTGATTTTGTTTAAGATTGGACAAAAAATATGTCTGGTCTTTTATCGGATCCGGTGATTGCTTAAGAAAATAAATTCCATTTTTCTTGAAAATTTGCGCATAGTGGCCGGTTGCTATTTTATCAAAAAACTTATCAATTTTCTTAAAGAATAAGCCGAATTTAATATTGTTATTGCACATAACGTCCGGATTTGGAGTTCTACCTGCTTTTGCTTCTTTTAAAGTATATTTAACAACCGTATTGAAATATTCTTTCTGCATAGGAATTATTTCGAGCGGCACATTAATTTCCCCGCAAATTTGGCGCACATATTTTAAATCTTCCTCCCATGGACAGGAAGAAAGAAAAGCCAGTTCATCTTCAAGCCAAATTTTCAGATAAAAAGCTGTAACATCATGCCCCTGATCTTTAAGTAAACGAAGAGCAACCGAACTATCCACTCCGCCGGAAACTAAAACCGCTATTTTCATGAGAATATCCTAACCGATTATAGGGGTCTATGTAAAAGTCTATTTTAATCCGCACAATTCCAGCGCATTTCCTCTACAAACTAAAATTATACCCATGATAAGAATTTTATCCGTATCGCCTATTTCTTTTTTATCTAATTCCAGAGTTATTCCCTGTTTTTTCAGTTCTCGATCAATTTCTATAAGATATTGCGGATCACCATCTTCGTATGCTGCGAGTGCTAATGATACCCTATTATGTCCCGGCTTAAAATTGCCGCGGCGAAAATTAAAGCGGGATAATCCTCCTTCGTCGAAACCATATACAGGTTTGTTTTCTCTTGGCTTTAAATCTTCCGGCTGTGCGAATTCTTTCAAGGCTTCCCCGACTTCATGTAAAAGTTCTTTGGACATCAAAAATAAAAAATTGTTTTAGCGGTTATTTTAGCATTAGTTCTTGTTTTGTAAATACACCAGCTAAGCCCTACATCTGAAAAGGACATTGACTCTTCTTCTAAAATGTTGTATTATATGTATTGATAAAGTAATAAAAATCATTTCTATGCAACTATCAAGTCAACCATCCGGTCATGAGAATTTAAGAAATCCCAGCATGCTTGGTAAATCTGTTATTAAGCTGATTGATAATGCCCGTTTAATAGAAGATATCTTTGTCCCTCCTATTTCCGGTATTATAGGACCATGCCAAACACCGGATCAACAAGCCGAATTGAAAGCAAAAAGACGATTTGTTATTGATAGCGTGGGCGATACTTTAAGAGAATTATATTTATCTGAGACAAGAGACGGTAAAAAAGCTTTGGATTTTGGATTTCATGCCAAGGAAGATTTAGCGTCTTCAGGATTAAATGAGCTTAATGCTATTTATGCTTCTTTATGTAATAAAGATTCCGCTTCCGCAGGCGAGGGCTTAACTGTACTTTATGAAAGATTAAAGGCGAGTTTTGAAGGACAGTTTGAAGAGAAAAAATTTCATGGAGAACTTGTTGTGGAGAAAACTCAAGCGGGTGTTAGGGGGGATGTGGAAAAAGTTGGGAAAGGGGGGAAAGTTGGGAAAAAATCAGGGGGGTTGGAATTAGATGCTGCCACCCTAAGAAAGCTAGGGCATAACCAAATCCCTCTCAACCGGGATAATTTTGATACAGGTAGCGGTATACATCAAGTTGGAGCAAGGAAAGTTAGAGAAAGACGTTAAGGTCGCTTAATAAATGCCGATAATTACTATTAAGAAAGACCTTATCCAGTTATTAATCGGATAAGGTCTTTTATAGTGCTACTCCTGTAGAAAATATCGTGACATCTCCGATTTCAATGAATCGTGGATCATAAATATTCTGCTTTAGTTGCCTTTTTGGGGCTTTAAAGTAGGAATACTCATAGCAATTCCTTGATGTAAGAAGGCACAACCCATACTTACCAATGAAACTGCTTTCAGTTACAAAACCTTGCGGTTAGATAACTGCTGAGAGAATGTTCCTTAAGCCGAAGCTTAAGTAGATACTTCCCCAGAGGGAGCTGTACTCTCGAGATTACAGTGCTTTTAACAGTCGTGAAACCATCAAAGCTCTGTAGCCAAGTGAGTACAGCTCTCTCTGGAGAAATTATGCAATCCTGTAATGTAAATGATCTTTGTTTTTATTTTGCAAGGGTATTATATAATAAATCTGCCCTGAAGTCAATAGGGAAATGTTTTTGGGATAAAAGGCGATCTCTTTATAGGTGGAACTTTTAAGACTTTTCTGGATGCACTGAGACAGAGCGAATAGCTCAAAGCCTGTTATTTCCGACTTTTATCTTCTTCCTCTTCTTGGGAAGTGTCTTCTTTGATAAAAATGTCTTTGCTCGGAATGGTGTGTCATTTTGTGTGAAGATGTCGGTCTGTCTTTTTGATCTCCAAGCACTTTCAATTTGGTTTTAGTAAGCATTTCAATGCTGTAGATTTTACCTTGCTGATCAGCTGTAGCAATTGAAATTGCGCGGCCTTTTTGACCGGCTCTCCCTGTACGCCCTATTCTGTGGACATAATCTTCCGCATTTTCCGGCAGATCAAAGTTCACAATCAATTGAATTCCGGTCACATCAATTCCTCTTGATGCGATGTCGGTGGCGACAAGTACGCGATATTTTCCCGCTTTAAATCCATCCAAAGCTTGTCTTCTTTGAGAAAGAGACCTGTTTGAATGAATTTCTGCGGATTCATGCCCCTTCATCATCAATTCTTTGCATATTTTTCGGGCGCCATATTTTGTTCTGGTAAAAATCAATACCGAGCCTTTGTGTTCCTGAAGAAGTTTCTCAAGCAATTTGAGTTTTTGACCTTTCTGTACAAAAAATATTTCTTGTTCAATTTGGTCTGCAACCGTTCCCGAGCGAGCCACTTCCACACGCACCGGAGTTTTCATATATTTTGTTGCCATGTCCGCAATATCATCCGGCATCGTTGCGGAAAATAACAAAGTCTGGCGTTCCTGTGGAGATTCCATTCTTTTTAAAATTTGCTTTATTTGAGGAGCAAAACCCATATCCAACATTCTGTCCGCCTCATCCAAAACAAGTATTTTGCATGCGTGCAATTTGATAGTTCCCCTCTCAAGATGATCTATAATTCTGCCCGGTGTTCCTATCACAACCTGCGGATGTCTTTTGATCATGGCTATTTGAGGACCAAATGCCGTTCCTCCAATCAAAACCGCCGTATTTATTCCAAAAGATTTCCCTACTTGCTGAAAAACTCCATCAACCTGCAAAGCGAGTTCGCGAGTCGGAAGGACAATCAATGCGAGCTTTTTCTCTGTAAGTATTTTTTGAATAATCGGGATTGCAAATGCCAAAGTTTTTCCCGTACCCGTTTGCGCGATACCTATCAAATCATTCCCTTCAAGTCCGAGCGGAATTGTTTTTTGTTGAATAGGAGTTGGAATTACGAATTTTAAAACTTCGAGTTTTTGCAGAATCCGTGGAATAATTTTCATGTCTGCGAATTTCGGTTCTGTTTGATGAATCATCTAATTGTTTATTTATAGTCTTAGACGATTAAGCTACAGAGAAAAGGCAGTTGTGTCAATTAAGTGCCTCTTGAAAAAAGTAGCACTGCTCGTGATTTGACTAATTTGATATTTCTGTTAGCCTAATAATATGTTCTCTTTAAGTCGCATACAATCGTTCTTGCAGCGGGCAAATCTCTCAGAAGCGGAGATTCAGCTTTATTTATATATACTTGGAAATCCCGGATGCAATGTGGCGGATGCGTGCAGAAAATTAAAAATCAGCAAATCTACAATTTACCGCGCTTTCGAAAAACTTTCATCTCTTGAAATGGTAAATTCAAAAAGCAATAAATGGGAAACCGAACTCCATGCAAATTCTCTTCATGGTCTTATAAAAATTCTCGAAAATGAACAGAGAAAAAATCGCAGGCTTATAGAAATGCTTAAAACGGTAGAATCGCGCAAACTGCTCCACCATAATTCGCAAATTTCCGGAATGGAAATTCTGGATGAGGAAGAAACAATTGAACGTTATATTGATCTATCTGAAATGAAATGGAACAGTGTGTTTGTTTTTGGAAGCTGGGAAGATTTTAACAACGTTAGAAATATTATTCCGACCGAACAAAAGTTTATAAATAATCGCATTAAAAATGGCGGAAAAGCTTTTGTTGCAATTACGAAAGATGGTCCTGCCACCCGCGAAATAATAGATTTCAACCATGAAATAGACAAAAAGGAAGAGCGCGTTTCGAAAAAGGCAGAATTTTACCAAAAGCCTGTATGGGTAAATGTCTTCGATGGTAATAATTATGTTTCTTTATGGAATTTTAACAGCCATGGAAGGATAGCTTCAACTTTTATCGAATCCGCGCCTCTTGCCGAGTTTTACAGAAATTTTATCTATAAAACCATAGTGTAATTTCCCATTTTGGAGGGAATTATCCAAATCTATAAAAATATTAATTAATAATGTTTTTTGGTTTTTAGCTGTTGAGTTCTAATAAGCAAGTTGTAATATGGCGGCATGAAAACATGTAAAAAATGCGGCAAAGAATTTGAAATTTCGCAGGGCGATATGGAGCACAGTGAAAGATTAAAAATTCCGCACCCAAGCCATTGCTCAGATTGCAGAAGAATCCAAATTATGAATTTTCGCAATGAACGAACTTTTTACAATGACACATGCAAAAATTGCGGAAGCCGCATGGTTTCGTGTTTTTCTCAAAATTCTCCTTTCAAAATTTGGTGTTCAAAATGCTGGTGGAGCGATAAGTTTGATCCGCTTAAACACGGCAAAGAATTCGATTTTAACAGACCTTTTTTTGACCAGTTTTGGGAATTGATGATGGATACGCCGATAGGCAATTTGTTTATTGCTTCTTCGGAAAATTCCGACTACGCAAATTATTCCGTGGGCAATAAAAATTCATATATGCTGGGCGCAAGCGATTACAATGAAGATTCTTTTTATGTTGATAATTCAAATTACTGCAAAAGCTCCTGCGATATTTCTTTTGTAAATAAAAGCGAACTTATTTACCAAAGCGTTGATCTTGTTGATTGTTATATGTGCTTGAATTGCCAGAATTTAAAAAATTGCAATTTTTGCCGGTTTTGCGCCAATTTAATCGGGTGTTCAAATTGCATCGGCTGTGTGAATTTAAAAAATAAACAATACTGCATATCCAACAAACAGTATAAGAAAGAGGAATATGAAAGCATGGCGGAAGATTTTGCGCTTGATACTTTCACTGGAACACAAAAATTCAAGGAAGATTTTAATAAATTTTTATTTTCCCGACCGCATCGTTTTTCGCATAATATCAATTCTCAAAATTGTACGGGTGACTACATCGTTAATTCAAAAAATTGCAGCAATTGCTTTGATATTATGGAATGTGAAGATTGCGATAATATGATTTTCGGCTATAAGGCGCGCAATTGCGGAAGCGTTTACGGCGCCGGCACGAGCGAACTTATTTATCATGCTGCTGGGATTGCGGAAAGTTATGATGTAAAATTTTCATGTTTGGTTTGGCCCGGATCAAACGACGTATGGTATTCGTTTTGCGCGCGCAATGCCAAGCATTGCTTCGGTTGTGTTTCACTGCACAGAAATGAATATTGTATTTTGAATAAACAATATACAAAAGAAGAGTACGAGTTCTTGTTAGCAAAAATAAAAGCTCACATGGTTAAAACAGGAGAATTAGGTGAATATTTCCCTCTTAAATACGCGCCATGGGCTTATAATGAAACAATTGCAAATGATTTTTATCCGCGTTCAAAAGAAGAAATTTTAGTATTGGATGGGAGATTTGAAGAAAATTTGTCGGGGACATTTAACAAAGGGACATTGAGATCTTTGGATATAAAAGATGGCATTTCGGAAGCGCCTGAAAATATTACGGACGAAGTTTTGGAATGCGGCTGCGGCAAGAATTATAAAATCATTGCCCCTGAATTTGTTTTTTACAGAAAAATTAAAGTTCCAATCCCGCGCAAATGCCCCGGATGCCGCTATAAAGACAGGCTTTTTCACAGAAATAAGCGCCGGCTTTTTGCCGGCAAATGTTCTATGTGCGGTGTTGGGTTTGAAACAACGTATCCGCCTGACGCTACAGAACAAATCCTTTGCGAAAACTGCTATCAGAAAACGTTGTCTTGATTATTTTAGCCCTTCTGCATGGAACGAAGTGTCTGGGAGGAAATTTTGCTTCGCAAAATTTCTATGGAGCGGGTAACGGGAATCGAACCCGTATCTCGACCTTGGCAAGGTCGCATAATAGCCACTATACGATACCCGCGAAATTTTTGTTATTAGCCCGCTTTCGGCTGAGTGCTCCTAAACTTTTCTTAAAGTACCTGATCCTTTATCTCCAGGACTTGCGGCGTTATGACCTGCAGTTGGCGGTTTCGGAGAAGCCGACATCACAGCTTTATGCGACAAATTATATCTCCCCTGTTCGTCAATCTTCATAAGTTTAACTTTTATCGTGTCGCCAATCTTCACAACATCTTCAACTCTCCCAACTCTTTCTTTTGAAAGTTCTGAAATGTGAACCAATCCTTCTTTCCCCGGCAAGAATTCGACAAATGCGCCAAATTCAAGGATACGCGTAACTTTTCCTTCAAAAGTTTCTCCAACTTCCGGCACATAAGTTATTCTTTTTACCCATTCCAAAGCTTTATTCCCCTTTTCCTGATCGGGAGCGGTAATTGTAACCAATCCTTCGTCGCTTATATCCATCTCAACTTCGCATTCTTTTGTAATCCCCTGAATTGTTTCTCCGCCTTTTCCAATAACTATGCGTATCATTTCCGGATCTATCTGCAAACTCATTATGAGAGGTGCATATTTTGAAAGATGTTTGCGCGGTTCAGGCACAACTTCAATCATTTTTTCAAGTATTGCCAATCTGGCTTGTTTTGCTTTCTCCATCGCTTCTTTCATTACTTTAATCGAAAGACCTTTTATTTTGATATCCATTTGAAGAGCAGTTATTCCATCTACGGTTCCTGCAACTTTAAAATCCATATCGCCCGCGAAATCCTCCATCCCCTGTATGTCTGTAAGAATTTTGTAAGATTTGCTTTCCGTGTCGGTAACCAGTCCCATGGCAATTCCCGCAACCGGTTTTTTGATGGGAACACCCGCGCACATCAATGAAAGTGTTGAGCCGCATACAGAAGCCATTGAGCTTGAACCGTTGCATCTTATAATTTCTGAAACGAGCCACATTGTATAAGGAAATTCCTCTTTTGTTGGAAGCATAGGAACAAGCGCTCTTTCCGCCAAATCGCCATGCCCTATTTCGCGACGTCCCGGTCCGCGAAGCATTTTAATATCGCCGGTAGCAAACGGAGGAAAATGATAATGATGGAAATATCTTTTTGTAATATCTTCAACCATTGTATCTATAATTTGCGCATCGCCCGGACCTCCGAGCGTTGTAATCGTCAAAGCCATCGTTTCGCCTCTTTGAAAAATCGCAGACCCATGAGTACGAGGAAGCGGATCCGGAATTATTGTAATCGGACGGATTTCATCCAACTTTCTTCCGTCAAGGCGCTCTTCTTTTTCAAGAATATTTTTGCGCATTTTTTTCTCAAGCATGTTATTTAAAACTTCTTTCAATTCCCCCTCGGAAAAAACTTCATCTTCAATTTCCTTGGCATATTTTTCAAGGATTTTGGCTTCCATTTCATGAATTTTTTCTTTTACTTCCTTCTTTGTTTTTCCAGTTACTGCAAGCGCATCTTCGGATATTACCGCGTTCACCGCTTTTACCGCTTCATCGGAAGGTTTTAAAATGTCGGCTTCTATCTTCTTAACATTAAACTGTTTTGCAAACTTAATTTGAAATTCACAAATTTCTTTTATGTATTTATGCGCCATTTCCATAGCCTCCAAAATAATTTCTTCTGTTACTTCTTTCATTTCAGCCTCAACCATTGTAATGGCATCAATAGTACCCGCTACGATTAAACTCATTTTTCCTTCTTCACATTCTTTATATGTCGGATTAACTACAAGTTTTTCGTTCAAATAACCCATTCTGACAGCTCCTATAGGTCCCGCAAACGGTGCTCCGCTTAATAAAAGCGCAACCGATGCGGCGTTCATAGCCGTTACCCCCGGATCAACTTCCTGATCCGCAGAAAGAACGGAACAAATAAGCTGAACTTCATTTATAGTCCCTTTTGGAAAAAGCGGACGAATTGGACGATCGATTAGGCGGGAAGTTAAAATAGCATTTTCGGAAGGTCTTCCTTCACGTTTAATGAACCGGCTTCCTTTAATTTTTCCGGCGGCATAAAAATTTTCTTCATAATCAACAGTCATCGGGAAAAAATCCGCGCCTTCCTTCCCCTTTTCGGACATTGTGGCGTTTGCCATGATTACAGTATCCCCAAGAGAAACTACCGCGCTTCCATTTGCGTAAGTTGAAATTGGCGATACCGAAATACGGAGTTCTCGTCCTGCGAGATCCATTTTCATAGATTGTGGTTCCATAGTCTTTTGTTTAAATAATATTAAACTCTAGGCGGACCCGAAGGGTCTGCTAATAGAGAAACGTCCCGCCGTGGCGGGACAACCCCATGGAACTCTTGAACTTTTTTAAGTAACAAGGTTTAGAAGACAAGGAGGACAAAGCTTCGCTTTGTCTTCTAAACCCTGCAACTTAAGAGCAGGCATTCCATAGAGCACGATTTTAATGTGCGAATTCTTTCTCTGAATCAGCTATTTCCTCAATTTGAGAGTCTTTAACACCTTTTCGTAATCTTCTTTCTTGTGTAAACGCATATAATTCAAATGTTTTCTTCTTTTTCCAACCAAGCCTAAAAGACCGCGTCTTGAGTGATTATCCTTCGGATGGTCTTCGAGGTGTTTTGTAAGCTCGTTTATTCTTTCTGTAAGAATTGCGACCTGTACCTGAGATGATCCTGTGTCCTTTGGATGGACTCCAAACTTCCCCATGATTTTTTTCTTTTTGTCGTGATGCATATTTTAAACTTCAAAAAATTTTTTACTTGGAAAAGTATACTTGAAAGATTGTTTCCTAGCAAGCTCAAAAAGGAAAAATCCCTTCCTAAAGCCATTTTTTGTATCGAAAATATCCGAGCATAGCCAATACAATGAATGCCAATATTCCAATAATTATCAATATCGGATTTTCGCCTCCCACAAAAGGAAGTCCATCCACATTCATCCCATAAAAGCCCGTTACAACAGTTAAAGGAAGCATAATAACGGAAAAAGTTGTAAGTATTTTTATAATTTTATTTGTGTTGTGTGAAATAATTGATTCATTTGTTTCCTGTAGCGAAACGGCAAGCTCCTGCAGATTTTCAAGGTTATTCCACATTTTTTCAATTTTATCTACGATGTCGTCGAAGTAAACAGTCAAATTTTCAGGCAGAAATTTTTTATTTTTATGCTCAAGCTGGGCGACTATGGCACGTTCAGGCATAATTACGCGCCTAAAATTAATAAGGTCTTTTTTCAGAAGCAAAACTTCTTTTATACGATCTTTCGACTGTCCGGAATCAAAAACTTCCGATTCAAGATCATTTAATTGATGACCTAAATCGTCCAAAATCGGGAAGCACGATTCAAATAAATCATCAACAATCATATAAAGAAAATATCCCGATCCTTTTTGGAGATAATCTTCTTTAAATTTTTTCTTTTTTTTGCATTTTTCAAAAACCCTGTTAATCGTTGGATCGTCTTCGTGCAAAGTTATGACAAAATTATGGCTGATAAAAATATCCAATTCGGAAATATGAAGTTTATGTTGCCCGGCACGCTTAACCGGAACATGCAAAACTATAAATAAATAATTTTCATACTCATCTATTTTTGACCTTTGTATATCCGAAAGACAGTCTTCAAGATCAAGCGGATGGAATTTATAATGGTGCTTTAAATACGAAGTGGCGCGTTCATCCGGATTATTTATATTCACCCACGTAAATCCTTTATCTTTAAGTTTAATTTTTTCAATTTTGGATTCCGTAGTCATAGGGAGTTTATTTACTTTTTAAAAATATAGTTCTATTAAAAAAAAAATTCAATCGGATTTATTAGCCCGCCTTTGGCGGGGTGTTGTTAAAACACCGCAGTTGTGATTAAATTCCGCTGTATGAATTATAAAGATCTCATTGCGCAATCGTGGGAATATACCCAGCAAAATAAACGTTTGATAAGGTGGTTTGGATTTCTACCCGCCATTTTTACGACCACTGTTACCACAGGATATATCCTTTATCAGATTTTCGCTCTTAAAACTTCTTACTTATTCAGTGAGGAAGAACACAGTTTTCTAGGAGAAGTCGCAAAAATAATTTTTGATTTTTTTAAAACAAATTCTTCATTGACCATGCCTTTCATTATTGTGGCTGCTATTTTTGCGGTAATTTATTTTCTTCTTCCAACACTTTGCAAGGCTTCCGCGATTCAGTTTATAGCAAGGCAAAAATCTCAACAAAAGGTCAGCATGGGTCTTGCGCTCAAGCATGGATTTTTGTCTTTTCTGCCTCTTTTCGAATATCATCTTTTAATTAAAACTTTTTCTTTTTTCTCAATTTTAGTTGAGATGTCTTTTGTATTAAGAAATTTGGGGATTGGGTTGTTCCAAATTTTTCTGCCCGTTTTTATTATGTTTATTATGCTAAGCTTTGTTTTAACTCTTCTTTTTACGTACTCGGATTTTTTTATTGTTATAGACGGCGAAGGAGTTTTTGCCTCCATTAGAAGAAGCGTGAAACTTGTGATTATGCATTGGAAATACACATTTCTTATGACGATACTTATGCTTCTTATCGGTGTCAGAATTATTATTCAGGTTATTGTGGTATTTTTGATTCCGTTTTTTGTTGTTTTGATAATGGGATATTTAGCGGCTGCCGCACTTCCTGTAACCGGAATTATTGTTGGAAGTGTTGTCGGGCTTATTTCTCTTTTTGTCGCTTCATATTTAAACGGCGTTGTTGATGTATTTTCTTATGTTGTATGGACATTTACTTTCATTGAATTAACTTCGGAAAAAGAGGTTTCCGCCAGAGAAATTTTTACAGATACTCCCGCTCAATGCGAAACTGAAGCCTCTAATCTATTCGATCGCAGAGGTTGAATTCTCTTTACATCTTATGGCTTCTGTTTTTACTGATTGACAAACCTATTGTTTTGTTATATAATGACATTGGTATAAATGTACCAAATAAAACAAAAAAGCATGCTAGATCTGTCGCAAAACAAAAAAATAGCGATTTCTGCTGTCGTAATATTCATTATATCTTTCGCGGTAATGGTTCTCTTTCTGGATGTAAACAGCAGTGATTCCGGAAAAACAAATGTATTTTCAAACGAACACGAAGAAGAAAGCGCAAGCGGAGAGGAATTTAATTATCTGAATATAGATGCCGTGTTTATGGCTTATCTCAATAATTTGGACGGACCTGTTTTTGTGACCAATTCTAACGGAAAATTCGAGTATGCAAATCAAGAATTCTGCAGATTGGCCGGTTTGGACTGTAACGACTTAACAGGAAAGAAACTTTTTGACTATATTCATCCTAAAGATTTGCCGGATTTTGTTGGTGCGCATACCACTTTAATCCAGTCAGGAGATCAAAAGGAAGGAATTGGTCCTTTTAGAATTGTGAATGGAAAACGAGAAAAATTGGTTCTCTTTAACGCCTTACCTATTGCAGGTGAAAAAGGTGTCGAAAAGATTATTTTTTCCGCAAAAGATTTAACTTCCAAAGTAAAAGAATTTAATAACGATAAATCCGGGCAGGATAAAGAAAAAGATAAAACCGGCAGCTGGATTGATAGGCTGTATCCGAAAATCAAAAACATGAATGATATTGATTCGAAGCTTCTAGTAAAGAAAGTGAGCTATAAATAACAGATAGTACGACCTTGATTGTGACGACAATTAAGCGTAGTATTCGGGCAAGTTTAATTGCTTATTTTTTGTATGATTTCATATGATGCCGGTAAAGTTGAGGAGAAATGGCAAAAAAAATGGGACAGTACAAAACTCAATAGAGTTAATTTAAATTCCAAGAAGCCAAAGTTTTATAATTTGGTGATGTTTCCGTATCCATCCGGCGACAAACTGCATGTCGGACATTGGTATAATTATGGCGCGGCGGACAGTTATGGAAGATATATAAGGATGAAAGGGTACAACGTTTTTGAGCCGATGGGTTTTGACAGTTTTGGCCTGCCTGCGGAAAATTATGCGATAAAAACAAAAGTTCCGCCCAAAGAAAGTACGGATAAAAATGTGGCTTACATGATAAAACAGCTTACGAGGATTGGGACAATTTATGATTGGGATAAATCCGTAATGACATCTTTACCCGAGTACTATAAATGGACTCAATGGATATTTTTGGAGTTATATAAGAGGGGGCTTGCATATAAGAAAAATGCTCCCGTTAACTGGTGCAACAGCTGTAAAACGGTTCTTGCCAATGAGCAAGCGGAAGGAGGCATTTGCGAGCGTTGCAAAAATCAGGTGGTTCAAAAAAATTTAGAGCAATGGTTTTTGAAGATAACCGATTATTCGGAAAAATTGCTTGATCGTACCGGACTGGATTGGCCGGAAAAAACCATTTTGATGCAGAGAAATTGGATTGGGAGAAGCGAGGGGATAAATTTCAGGGAAAAAGTGAAAGATTTGGATATTTGGTTTGAAGTTTATGATTCCGTGCCGCAAACATTTATCGCTCAAACATTCACGGTTATAGCTCCCGATCATCCTTTAATCTCAAAACTTGTTAAGGGAACTAAATATGAGAAGTCTGTAATGGAATTTGTTGAAGATATTAAAAAGAAAAAAATGGCGAATAAGTTTAATATTGAAACCGACATGGAGGGTATTTTTACCGGCAGATATGTTGAAAATCCGTTCGGAAAAGGCGATCTCCCAATTTGGATTGCTTCTTTTGTGTTAGCGGAATATGGAACCGGCGTTGTAAATTGTAGCGCTCACGATGAAAGAGATTTTGCATTCGCAAAAAAATATGGAATTCCTTTAAGAATTGCCATGCTTCCACCGGACGAAAAAGAAGCTGAAAAAGTTAAAAATTTTGAATATTGCTATCATCATGCCAATAATGGCGTTCTTCAGGATCCGGTTGAATTTAAGGGAAGAAAATGGGGCGAAGCGCGCGAAGATATCATCAATTATATTGAGAAAAAAGGGTTTGGGAAAAAAAGTACAAATTACAAATTACGCGACTGGTTAATTTCACGTCAAAGATATTGGGGTGCTCCGATTCCGATTGTTTATGATCCGAATGGAAACCCTCATCCCATTCCTGAAAAATATTTGCCATGGGAACTCCCAACAGATGTGGATTTTAAACCTACCGGCGAGTCGCCTATCGTTCATTCGAACGAATTTTTCAAGCGCACTGAAAAAATATTTGGGAAAGGATGGCGGCCGGAAGTGGATACTATGGATACTTTTATGTGCTCAAGTTGGTATTTTTTGCGTTATCCGTGCAATAAAATGGGCAAAAAGCCTTTTGACCGCAAAATTGTGGATAAATGGCTCCCTGTAGATATGTATATTGGTGGAGCCGAGCATGCCTGCATGCATCTTCTTTATGCCAGATTTTTGAATATGGCTCTTTATGATATGGGGCATATTGGGTTTAAAGAGCCTTTTAAAAGGCTTGTGCATCAGGGGACAGTGACAAAAGATGGTGCCAAAATGAGCAAAACCAAGGGGAATGTGGTCAGTCCGGATGGGTTTGTGGATAAATATGGAAGCGATGTTTTTAGGATGTATTTAATGTTCATGGGACCGTTTACCGAAGGCGGCGACTGGAGCGATAAAGGAATTACAGGGATTGCGCGTTTTGTGGAAAGATTTTGGAAAATGATTTCCGAAGGATCTGAAAAAGTTATTGATAGAGGATTGCTGGGGAAAAATATAAATAAACTCATTAAGAAAGTTACTGAAGACATTGAAGAGTTGCACTTCAATACCGCTTTGGCGGCGTTCATGGAATTTATAAACTTTGCATCTAAAAATGGTATTGATAAGACATGCAAGAAGATTATTACACAATTGATTACGCCCTTTGCCCCCCATCTTGCAGAAGAATGCCATGAGAAAATTGGCGGCAAATACAGCGTCTCTTTTAGCAAATGGCCCGGATATGATCCAAAATTAGTACAAGATGATCTTACAAAAATTGGAGTGCAGGTTAACGGAAAGTTGCGTGGAGAGATTGAGATTTCCAAAGATGCCAGTCAGGAAGAGGCTTTGAAACTTGCGCGCGCAAACGAAAATGTGATGAGGTATTTGGCTCAGGGACAGGTTGTGAAAGAAATTTATGTTTCGGGGAGGATTGTGGGGTTTGTGGTGAAGTAAAAAACGTTATTTTTTGCGAGTTGAGTTCCGGTTGTTTTTGTTAAGTGAGTTTGGTATTTGCGTTTTTCTTATAACATGATATAATATAAACAATAAAAAACTAAAATAAAAATAAAATGGAAAATCAAATACCTGTAGAAAATTCTCCTACCCCTGAAAATGTTCCAGTCCCTCCTGTTCCTCCAGTTACTCCTATTCAAAGTTCCCAAACTCCTACTCCTTCTAACGGTACAAGCAAATTTAAGTATCTTGGTGTTGCCGTTTTAGTTGTGGCTCTTGGGGCTGTTGCTTATTTTTTAGCTGGAAGCGGCTTGTTTAAAGGGTTTATTGGAGGAGATTTAAAAGACCTGAATGAGTATGTTGAATATGTGTCTCCTGCAGATGCTGATTTAAGTGAATTGTATACAAATTCCATGATTATTTTTAAGGCAAAAAAGCCTTTTACGATATGGTTTGATGATCCGAAATATGGGGCGATTCAAGTGAAAAAAGCGGAGAAAACTGAGCTTGTGGATCCAGAGAGTACTGCAGGTGCTGGCGGAACCGGTGACATTGGACCTGCGGTCGATACAACTCTTTGTAAATCATTGATAATTTCCCAGATAGGCGGTGGAGCATTTGATCCTTCCGAACCTGCTGCATTCAATTTGACCGGCGATTTTAAAAATCATAATAACTCAATAGACGTTACTGTTTCGGGTAAAGGTACTCTTTTTAAAAACCTTTTTAATCCCGACTTATTGTCAGAAATCAAATTCACGGATGAGGAGGTAAACAACTCAAATAATGAGTTGCTGTTCATGTACAAGGAAAGTGCCGATTATCAAGACCAAAAAGACATTGTTTTGATCACAGCTAAGGCTGTAAATGCACCAGCCGGAGTTTGTGAATCGTCTATTTCTAACATAACTGTTAATGTAGGTGGCGTTGGTGGAACTGGTGGTGGTGTTGGAGGTATTGGCGGAACTGGAGC
>Ga0155921_137_pt3 | contig 17621 bp, 14 predicted proteins | sample RifCSPlowO2_01_FD_107575 | JGI IMG/M metagenome (GOLD analysis project Ga0155921, IMG submission 107575) | Candidatus Peregrinibacteria bacterium RIFCSPLOWO2_01_FULL_39_12 | reverse complement strand
AAGAGAAAGAAGACGCCGCCAAAAAAGAAAAAGAAGAAAGCGTAACACTTCCTCCAAACGATCCAAAACTTTTGGAACATCAAAAAGAGTTCGACAAAATATGCAATGATAACAGCAGGTTCATCGGCGAAAGCGAAATAGACGGATTCAAAGCATGGTTCCGCGAACAGTGCCAAAAAACACCAACCGTAAAAGCCTTAAAAGAAATTATTAAAAGACTTGAAGGGAAAGAAACTTTCGACAGAGACGGTCTTGCCCCGCGCAGAACAGAATTTTTCCGACTCGAAACCACCTTCAAAAAATATGGCATAAGCAGCCCTCTTGAATCGGATTACATAAAGCAGGAAGGATTAAGCGAAAGACAATCTTTCAGAAAAGCAATTGAAGAAATGGAAACTCATTTTGACACAGTTAAAGATACTGGATTTTATTCTCAAAAAATAATACGGAAGATGATGAAAGAAAATTTGATGGCGAAAAATCCGGAAGAAATCCAAAGAAATTTATTACAAGCGAAAAATATAGCGAAACAGGAAGCTGAAGCATTTGTACATCTCGACTCACGAACAACGGTAAATGGCATCACTATCAGAAAAATGAGTGAGAAATCAAAAAGACATATTCTTACCGACTACAAAGAATATGACATACAAACCCGTACAGAATCGGTAATCCATTGGGAACGTTTAGTGGAAAATGAAGCTGACCTTGCAAGAGACCTTGCAGAAATTTACGGGGATAACAAAGAAGGATTTGCTTCCGCGATGGGAAGCTTTGAGGAACTCGATTTTATTGAAAAACAAGCCGCGCTTAAGGAACATGAAAGATTGGTAGAAAAATCTGAAGACAAAGAAAAAATGCAAAAAGAACTTACCATCAAAGCCGCCCACGCTAAAATAGACGTAGCAGCAAGCCAAAATATAATTGCCGAATCAACCCGGGAAAAATACAAAGAATTTTTTGAAGACGAAGAAAACTTCAAAAATCCGGAAAATCATAAACCGGGCGACCTGAAAGCATTGAAAAAAGCATATGAACTTTTGATTTCCACAACCACAAGCGAAAAACATAAAAATCTTGCCGCATATAAAGAAAGACGAAACCAGTTCGTAGCAGACACAAAAAAATTAAAAGGGATAAATTCATCAATCACAGATGAAGAAATTCAGGAATGGCAAAACAGGTACGATGAAGAAGGTTGGACGGCCAGACAAAAAGTACACGGAGAACTTAGGAGGGAAATTGAAAAGCAAACAGCGGAACAATCAAGAGAAAAAGCGCTAAAAAAGAAAGTGGGAGTGAAAGAATCCAAAAAAGACAGTGATAAAGAAAAACAAAAAGAAGACGCTCCTCATCTACAGGAAACTGTAAGCGCAGTAACGGAACTTTTAAACGGGAATCAGGCGGCGGAAGCCATGAAGCTCCTGCTTGAATATAATGAAACAGATCCCGACAATCCAAAAATTTTATTCTGGATGGAAACAACCGCAAGATACATGAAGGAATTCGGCAGCGGGAAAAAACGTAAGGATTCTGCGGAGAAAGAGATTGAACGCGAAATGGAAGAAATAGTGGGATCAGATACCGAAATGCAGGAATCGATAGAAGAAGAACAAATAAAAACATTGAATATCAAAGGTGCAAAAATAAGCGCACAAAGACACGACAACAAGGAAGACGCCCACGAACGAGCAAAAATAGAATCATTGGATAAAACTGAAACAGGGTCAATTGAAGAAGATCTAACGGAAGATGCTTACAGCCAAATGGGAGAAGAATACGTATTGGATGAAGAAGGAACAGGAGAAGAAATTGAAAGCATCTATTTTGATGAAGATGGAATGTATGAAGAAGATCTCCGCCACGCCAAAGAAAAAACATATGAAGAACAGGCAAAAATCGACACAAAAGAAGGCTTCAGCCATGTAAATTTGGAAGACAAATCAGGAAGAATAATTTCCGCAAAAGAAGCCGAAGTGATTCACAAAGAACAGCTGGAAGAATTAGAAAGAAAATTGACAGACAAAACTTTAGATAAAGTCCAAGCAAAAACACCTTCTCAAGAAGGTTCTAAAGAAAAACCGTACGACCTAAACAACCAAATAGCTGCAAGACGAAAAGCAAAAGAACTTATAGACAAAAAACGCCACGAAAAATTAAAACAAAAAGCCTGAAGTAGCCAAACCCTATTGAGAGAGTAGCGAGATTTGCTTACGCAAAAACACCATATATAATAAGAGCATAAAATTAATACCATGATATTTAGCACAATTCTTTTACTCATAGTAGTAACAATCACAATCCTTCTAACAATATCATTCTACATTACAATTTTTGGAGGAGGACCGTTTGTTCCAACACCTATGACTGCCGTACATAAAGTTTTAAAAGCCGCAAAAATAAAAAAAGGCGATACAATGTATGATATCGGCGCGGGAGATGGAAGATTCGTACATTTTGCGGAAAAAAAATACGGCGCAAAAGCAACGGGATTTGAAATGGATCCATTTGTGTTTTTTCTGGCAAAATTGCGGCAATGGATTTTCAAATGGAAAGGTAAAATTATAAGATCAAATTTCCAAAGACATAATCTAAGCGATGCCGATATAATCATATGCTACATGATGCCAAAAACTCTCGCCAAATTTCAAAAAAAATTCGATCAGGAATTAAAAAAAGGGACTAAGATAGTTTCATACGCATTTTCCATAGGCACATGGATTCCCAAAGAAACAATTCCAAAAGAAAATAAAATATCCAAAATTTTTATATACGAGAAATAAAAAACCTCCAAAGTAAAAAATAATAAGCAGCAGCCATCCAAAATCCAAACCACCCAATTCCAAGTTCGGCGAAAGGTAAACTCGCAAACAACCCGATAACAAAAATTATAAATTTCATCAAAACATAGGCTGTAAAACCAAAAAAATCTCCAAGCCAACCACTGGCAAAATTGGCAATCCCGCCCAAAAATCCAAAAAGCATAATCCACGGAATAAAAGGGAGCACAATCAAATTTGCGATTGGAGAAACCAAACTTAAGCGTCCAAAATAAAACAAAATCAAAGGCAAAACAAAAATTTGAGCGGAAATTGTCATAGAAAAAGATTCCCTGATTCCGGCAAACACAGGCAAAAATTTAAAATATTTATTAACAAATTTTTCGCTCATAAAAGCAGACACATAAACAAGTCCGGCAGTAGCCAAAACCGACAACTCAAAACCCACATCATCAACAAGCAATCTCGGATTCCACAAATTCATAAAAAAAGCGGAAGCGATTAAAGAAACCGAAGCAACATAAACACGACCAAAATACACTGCAGCAAGCCCGATAATCCCCATAACAGCCGCCCTAACAACGCTTGCGGATGATCCCACGAAAATAACAAAACAAACGACAAAAATAATTGAAAAAATAACTCTTTTCTTCCTGCTTAAAAAACTGAACAATCCGCATACAATAGAAATAACCAAAGTAATATTATAACCGGAAATTGCAATGACATGCGTTAACCCGACAGTATTAAAATCCTGCATAAGCTCGGGCGAAATTTCACTCCGATTACCCAAAAGAAGTCCGGACATAAATCCATTGTAGGGCTCACTAAAAACAGTAGCCAGCTGTTTACTGAATGACAAATTGAGTGAACGCAGAAAATTAAATAAAAAGCCACCGCCTTCCGTCGTTACAGAATTCACATCAGGATCAGCACTCATAAAAAATCTGAAAATCCCGAAAATAAAACCTAAAATCAAAACAATAAAACAAGGCTCAAAAAATTCATCTTTCCAAACAATTCTAAAAAACAAAAACAGCAGTACTCCTATAACAAAAACAGTTCTAAAAACATTGCCATCGGAATAAAAAGAAACAGCCGCAATACCGGCTAAAAAAGAACAGGCGAAAACAATAAACAATTTATATCTGACCACAAACAAATACTAACCACCAAAGCTAAAAAAATTCTTAAAAAAAGTTAAAAAAATCTTAAATTGCGCAAACCAAACAAAAAAAGTAGTATATAATCCTATGAAAAAACTCATATCCAAATTGTTGATTTTACCGATAATATTTTTATCGATAATGACCGCAACGGCAGAGGCGGCATTCACCGATTTGGGCGAAGCCCACAAAAATTATGAAGCAATCACATATCTTCAGGAAAACGGGATACTAAACGGCTACGACGATGGATCATTCAAGCCGGACAACACAATAAATCGAGCGGAATTTCTAAAAATCATACTGGATGGATCGAAAATAAAACTATCAATATCTCCGCCAACTCCATTTAAAGATGCCGACAACACCGCATGGTACGCCAAATATTTAAAAAAAGCTTACGCGGAAAATTGGATAAACGGCTACACGGATAACACCTTTAGACCTGAACAAGCCATTAACAAAGTCGAAGCTTTAAAAATAATCGCAAAAGTTCAAAATTGGGAAGCCTCGCAATACTCCGCGAATCAGCCGTTTTCAGATACACCACTCAACGAGTGGTACATACCTTATGTTGCATACGCAAAAGACCATAATTTTTTAGAAGAAACAGGGCTTAATTTTTCCCCTTCGGATGAAATAACGCGCGGAGGCATAAGTGAAATAATATTCAGAACATTGAAAAAAACTGAAACCCTCGACGCCTCAGCCAAAAGTGAAACGCTCACCGTAAAACAGGAAACACCAAAACCCCAAGACAGTACCGAAAAAACCACAACATTAAAGGAAACTGAAACAGATCCTAAGTTTACTCCAGTCGATTTCAATACAGTATCAACAGATTTTTTCGACAATATTTCCCTCGAATCCACCCTTCCAAACACATTTTACAAAAACGAAGTTTATATAATAAAAGGCACAATTACCGTAGGAAACGACAAATACGCCTCAGTGATTTTGGACGGCACAACAACAGAAGACAAAAAATCTTTCACTGCAAAACTAATAAATAATAAATTCGAAATACCTGTGCATTTTAGGCAAAGCGGAAATTACAGTTTGGGAATAATCCCGGGAGAAAGCGGCTCAAGCAAGGCAATTTCGGTTTCAGTGCTTAAAGACTTACCTGCATCCACAAACAATTCACCACCAGCCACATCCACTCTAAGCAAAATAACTTTTTCAAAAGACGCAACTTCAGTTTCATTTGACTCCCCATCTTCAACATTAAAAAAATTAACATTCTCCCAAAACGGAGAAAAAGTTTCTTACATATCACGACAAAACTTGAACTCAATTACAATACTATTCAGCGACTTTAAATATATGAAAGAAGATGAGGTTTCATATTTTCTGGAAACCGCAACCATCTCATCAGAAAAACCGCTCCAAGTCGGATCAAATTTCAACTCTACCGAATCAAAAAAATTCAATGCAATCGAACACAGTTTTGACTTTATAAACGAAAAGGAAATATTACCGTCAACATCAATCCCCGATATTTTCACTAGTCCGGAAAAAATCACCATAACGGGAGACGTACTTATAAAAACAAAAATACATGCCTATGTAACAAAACCCGATGGTCTTGTGGAGGAAGTTACGCTCACAACAGGAGGAGTGGTAGAAAACAAACTTATTCCGGCAAACAGCAATTTCTCGTTTTCTTACACGCCAAAATCTACAGGCAGATATATTATTGAAACAGTAAACGCAAATGGCGAAGCAAGCTTAAATCATCCTGTATATATTGGAAATTATATTCCGTTAATTCCAGACTTCCTGGACTTATACGAACGCAAAGAATTTGAAGGAACATTCAACATCACAAACCAAAGAGAAGCGCTACTCGCTCTAATAAACGAAACACGTCAAACTTATAATTTACAAACTGTAGTAATGACCGACGACTTAGATTCAGTCGCACAAGGACACGCCGAAGACATGGCCGCAAATAATTACTTCAGCCACACAGATTCAAAAGGACTTTCACCGGACGACAGACGGCTTGCCGCAGGGATAAAAACATATATAAGCGAAAATCTTGCAAAAGACACGTCTGTCGAAGGAGCTCATTACGGTCTGCTCCGAAGCGGCACTCACAGACAAAATATATTGGATCCGGAGTGGACACGCGTAGGCCTTGGCATAAAAGAAAAAGATGGATATTTATATATAGTGCAAGAATTTTCAACCTTTGAAATCACATCAACCAATTTAACAAATTACCAAAACGAGCTTCTCACGGAAATAAATAAAAAGCGTACGGCAAACAGTCTTCCAACATTTTTGCAAGATACCAAATTAAATGACGCATCGACATATTTAAACAACAAAGCCATAAACGAAGACAAAGCTTTAAGTAATCAAACATTTCAGGAAGCACTAGCAAACAACAACATCACGGGGACATCACAGGCAATCGGAAGAATTTACAACACATGGAATGAAATTTTAAATTCAATATTAACGGAAGAAACTCAAGACTTGCTGGATATTACATGGCAGTTAATCGGAACAAACTTACAATTAGACAAAACCGGAAACATCCATACAATAGTTATATTAAACAATCCTTAATGATAGAATTCAGAACAAAAAAAATTCGTAAAAACATTCCTCAGGAAAAGAAAAAAGAACCGGAAACTGAAGAAGAAATAACTTCTAAAAAAAGCAGAAGGAAAGTCCAGCTGAGCATAGCAATAGTTTTTGCGATCATCATCTTTTTATTTATAGGCATTATAAAAGCAATAGGCAGTATTGATTTTACAATTTTCCTTAAAATAGCCGGTGAAGAATTGCAAAAAGACGCTTATGGACACACAAATTTTCTTCTGCTTGGAACAGGCGGAGAAACCCATGAGGGAAGCGATCTTACGGACAGTATAATAGTCGCAAGTATAGACAATGAAAGCCTCCTCATCACAATGGTTTCAATTCCGCGAGACTTGTACGTAAAAGATCCCGAAATCGGAAATTCACGCATAAATGAAGTTTACTTTAACGCAAAAAAATATTACGAAAGTTCTTCTAAAGGACTTTCATACATGCAAAAAAAAATAGAAGAAATAATGGGAATTCCAATTCATTACTGGATAAAATTGGATTTTACAGGATTTAAGGACTTGGTTGATGCGATAGGAGGAATCGATATCTATGTAAAAGAAACAATTTACGATCCATACTATCCAAAAGACGGGACATTCCTATACGAAACATTTTCACTCCCTGCCGGACAGCATCATTTAGACGGAGAAACTGCCTTAAAGTACGCCCGAAGCCGCAAAACAACCTCCGACTTCGACCGCGCCGACAGACAACAGCAAATTATTTACGCTGTAAAAGAAAAAGCACTGCAAACAAAAACACTGCTCAGCAAAGACAAAATCGCTGCAGTTCTGGACACCGTAAAAGAAAATATAGAAACGAATATCACGGTGAAAGAATTACTAACCCTGGGCGCAATTGCAGGCGATTATTCCCCTGACAAAATATTGCACAAGCTGATCCACGACGACCCAACTCAATGCGGAGGATTTTTATACACACCAAGCCGCGAATTTTACAACGGAATGTTTATTCTCCTTCCAGCCGGCGGATTTAATTTTATTCATTTATACTCCGACTTAAATTTCAATTCCCCAAAAATTGCAGTAGAAAATAGCAAAATACAAATTCTAAACGGCACAAAACGTAACGGCGCCGCAGGAGAAACAAAACAAATTTTAAAAAGATTCTGTTTTGACGTAATAAGATTTGGAAATGCCAAAAGCAAAGACATAACCGAAACAACTTATTATTACAAACAAGATGCCAGACCGGAAACCATGAACTTCCTTCAAAAAATAATTCCGGGAAAAGAAAGTACAACCCTCCCTCAGGAATATATAGAAAACGGCTATACCGAAGCTGACATATTGATAGAACTCGGATCTTCCTACACAGAATCCGATAAATATATCAAAGATCCTTTTTACTATCTTCCAGCAGCAATACCAAGCACCCCTGCCGCAACCGAAGCACCAGCCGCCGCAGAAACAATGGCAACACCAACCGCAGAACAACCGCCATCCGCACCACCTTCCACCTCAAATTAAATTATGAGAATCAACAAATTCATAGCGCTTAACAGCGAATTTTCCAGAAGAAAAGCCGATGAACTCATAAAAAAAGAAACAGTTTTTTTAAACGGACACATCCTAAAAGAACTTGGGAAAGATATTGATCCTGAAAACGACAAAATCACTATAGAAGCCAACGGGAAGAAAATCCAAATAATCAACAAAAAATACCAACACATATACCTAGCTTTAAACAAACCAATAGGCTTTATTACAACAAGAAAAGATGAACACGGAAGAAAAACCGTAATGGATTTAATACCGAAAAACCAAAACTTAAAACCGGTAGGAAGGCTGGACGTAGACACAGAAGGCTTGCTTATACTTACAAACGACGGAGAATACATAAACAAACACACTCACCCGAAATTTGAATGTGAAAAAGAATATTTTTGCAAAATAACCGGCCTTCTTACCGACGATGAAAAACAAAAACTCCAAAACGGTATAATAATCGACAACAAAAAAACATCAAAAGCAAAAATTTTAATAATCTCAAGAAACAAAACCGAAACAACACTAAAGATCATAATTCACGAGGGACGCAACAGACAAATACGAAAAATGTTTGCCTTCATTAACCTCCCGGTGAAATACTTACAAAGAATCCGAATAGGAGAAGTACCGCTCGGCAAGTTGCCAATAGGACACTATCGTTTACTAACACCAGAAGAAACCAATGCTGACTAGTTTACTTACTTTATACATAATTTCCGCTCTGCAATCAGATTTAAATTCAGTAGCGATTCTGCCAAATCAAGAAAACTTCATCAAAACAGCAAGCTCCGGATTTTCATCTTTAATGGAAAAAAATTCCGCCGGTCCGATAAAAAAACCCGAAATGATAAAACCGGTTATTGAAGCAAAAGCATCTTTGGCAATGGACATTACAAGCGGAGAAGTATTATTCGAAAAAAATGTTCACGAAAGACTTCAAATCGCAAGCATAACAAAACTAATGACCGTTCTAATAATTATTGAAGAAAATCAGCTGGATGAAGTGGTTACAATAAACAGCGATGCTAACGGCACTGAAGGATCCACAATGTATTTGCGCACAGGAGAACAAATAACGGTTGAAAATTTGCTTTACGGCACCTTAATAAATTCGGCAAATGACGCAGCGGTGGCATTGGCGGAACACAACGCCAAAACAACAGATACATTTGTAGAGAAAATGAACAAACGAGCCTCGGAACTGGGACTAATCAACACTCACTTCTCAAACCCTATCGGACTAGACGGTTCAAAAAACTACTCTTCGGCATACGACATCGCCATTTTGGCAAGATATCTCTATCACAACAAATTTATAAAAAAGACTGCAGGAATAAAAGAGTTGGAAGTCACATCTATAGACGGAAAATTCACTCACAAACTCAAATCAACAAACGAACTTTTGAACAGCTATCTTCACGTTAAAGGCTTAAAAACAGGGAAAACCCCACTTGCAGGACTTTGCTTGGTTACAATTGCCGAGAATGATACTGGAAATGAAATTATAACAGTGGTATTAAATAGTCCGGCAAGATTTTCGGAAACAAAGATTTTAATAGACTGGGTTTTTAGAGCATATAAATGGCAATAACATGTTTTTAGAAAATTTAAGTCCAATAGCAAAAGACTTGATTCTTATAGTCGGATCAGGAACGCTGTCATTCCTGATAGCTTTGGCTCTGACACCTTGGTTTACCAACTTATTAATCAAGTACAAAATCGGCAAACAAATAAGAGACACAGCACTTTCAGGTGAAAAAGCGGAAATTTTCTCGAGTTTGCACGCCAAAAAAAGCGGCACCCCAACAATGGGAGGACTGCTTGTCTGGGGAGTAATAATAATTGTCGTCTTAATCTCAATCGTACTGCAAAAATACGGAATTATTACCTACTCTCTCTTTAATCGAAAAGAAACATGGATTCCGTTATTTACACTGGTTACATGCGGGATTTTAGGAGCGATCGACGACTACATAAATGTCCGCGGAATCGGCAAAAACAAAGGCATAAGCGCAAAATTTAAACTACTTTGGCTAACCGTATTCGGAGCGCTTGGAGCATGGTGGTTCTACAACAAACTTGGATTTAATTCCATAACCATCCCTCTCCCCAACGCAATAGAACTGAATGTCGGCTGGCTATACATCCCAATCTTCATTTTTATAATTATAGCCACGGCAAACGCAGTAAATTTCACAGACGGATTGGACGGATTGGCAAGCGGACTTCTGATTCTTGCATTTGGAGCTTTTGGAATAATCGCATATACAAAAGGTCTTCTTATCCTATCCGCGCTGTGTGCGGTCATTTCCGGAGCAAATCTTGCTTTCCTGTGGTTTAATGTCCCTCCGGCAAAATTTTACATGGGAGACACAGGCTCACTTGCGCTTGGAGCAACGCTGGGAGTTATAGCCATGCTTGTAAACCAAGTACTTATACTTCCGATAATAGGATTCATATTTGTGATAGAAGCCCTCTCCGTAATAATACAACTCACATCAAAAAAATTCTTCAAAAGAAAAGTATTCAAGATAGCTCCCATTCATCATCACTTTGAAAAATGCGGCTGGCAGGAATGGACAATCGTAATGCGTTTTTGGATAATCGGAGCAATCTTTGCGGCATTCGGAACAATCATAGGGTTACTGGGAGTGTTGAATTGATGTCAGCTGAAAACCCCCTTAGGAACCTAGTAAAAAACGATGCAATACGAGGAAACAAGGAGCTTCTGAGCGAGCCGTACTATCTGGTACGGCGAGGAAGAAGCAACGAAGTTGACGAAGTAGAGCGCGTTTTTTACTAGGTTCCCTTACTCAATCTCCTGAAGTAATGGAGAAAGTGGCTTATCGCCTTTAATCTTTATCCCGAAAGGTCCATCAATAAGACGTTCTGACTTCGGCTCAGGATTTGCAATTTCATCACTATTCCCGTTTTCGCTTTCGCCACCGCCATCACTGCTATTTTCGTTTTCATCACCTTCGCTTCCAGCATCAACAGGCTCAAGAACAACACCATTAACATCCTCCATCCCAGCTTCCTTCGCCAATTCAACAACTTCACTTTTTACCTCATCCACAGCAACAGATAATTCGCTAACCGTATCTAAAAGCCCAATATTTTCAGTAACATTTTCAACAAGTTTTTCTTTGTCATCACTCTCTTCGATTAAGGAATCGATCATTGTAATAGCATCAGTTACATCATTTTTATAATCATCAAGAACTTCAGAAGCCAATCCCAAGTCTCCGCGGCCTACAACTTCTTCAGCCACAGCCAATTTTTCCGCAGCCTGAGAATTTTTAATAGAAGCTATTTCCATATCATCTTCGGCAACCAAAAATTCCAAATCATCAACCATCTGACGAGCCTTGTAAACAGGCGAATCAGGTAGTACAACGCTTAAATCCTTTTTATGAGCCATGATTTTCCCTTCAGCATACGTACTAAGCTCATCCGCATATTCATTGTCTGTAGCGGAAACATCGTCAATCAATTGATAGAATTCACGCATTTCTCTTCCAAACTCGTCAAATTTTGATTCGGCACCTGCACGCTCCTCTTCAGTCAAATTAACATCAGTCAATTTAACTTGTGCCGCAATAAAATTTCTCTCAGCAAGATCGAGCTCAATTTGAGCCTGCTTTACATTATCAAATGTTAAAAGAAGCACCGTATTTTCGCCTAAAGATTTATCAAAAGAAACATCGGACGTTTTTTCAATTCCAAGAGCATTTAATTTGGCAGCCAAAAACCTTTCTTCAACTTCGTTGACATATTGTCTGTCACTTTCAAGATTGGACGACACCCACTTATCATGTTTTTCTCTATCGTTAATTTTCGTTTTTTGCCCGCTATCATTTGAAGAAACATTAACGACAATCTTCTCGCCACTCATCACCTTATCCACGCTTTCGCCCGCGCTGAAATCAACAGTATGATTAAAAACTCCCACTTCAACCATGTCTCCGTGAAGCTCAATATTAAAAGCCGCTCTCCTCGCAGAAGCGGTAGTGCTTGCAACCTTAACAACAAAAGAAGAATTTTCTTCAACCAAATTTAAAACCTTTGACCAGACAGTACCATTCTTAAGAGAAACTTCTACATATGAACTGACTGAAGCATCCTCAGGATTATACAGTTTATTTATAACAATATCAGTATCGGAAGCCAGCCTGCTTACGCTGTCGTCGAAATACCTGATAACAGCACCTGATGAATTTGCCGTAACAACTCTATCCCCTTCCTTCAAATTCATTCCATCTCTGGCAAGAACAAAACCGCGTCCCCTCTTAATAAGCACAATTCCGTCAAAAGAATCCAGTGTGGTAAAAGTCGCAGCCCTGACAACTCCGGTCTGAACAGTCCAGAAAGTTAAAAATCCAAAAATCAGAACAAAAATCATCGCAATGCTCGCAAGTTTTCTGCTAAAAACAAGGAAATTACTGAAGAAAAATCTTCTTTGGGAACTCTCATCCATAAGAGCAAAAATTCTCTCTTTCAAAACCACTTTTTCTCGCATATTCAATTTAACCAATGAAACAACTTTTCGTATCGCCATAATCAAAGAACCGAAATACGTAGAAGGCTCTTCTCCTCGTGCACGACCTACTTTCATCAAAACCCGCTCCTTTAAAGCGTTTTTTCGATCACCATCCATTTCCAGCCCCTTAATGTTGAGAATGAGCTTTTCTAATTGCTCCAATTCTGTTGTTTCCCTTTGATCCGACATACACCTTGTTAAACGTTAATTTTTGTTATGTGTTACGCAGACACGAGCATGGCGAGTGTCCTAGTTTTGCGAAGCAAAACACTTTATCAGTAAGATATTCCCATCTCACCAAGAACATCTTTTAGCACCTTGAGCGCCCTAAACTGCAAAATTCTCAAACTCCCCTCACTTTTACCAAGTATTTCAGCTATTTCCTGATTGGATAATTCATTGATAAATTTATAGACAATAATATCCCTGTATTTACCGCTAATTTTGCTCAAAGCAATTTTAAGAATTTCCTTATCCAGCGATCTTTGAGTAGTCTTTATGGGATTATGCTCCCTTGTCTGATCCGGAATATCAAAAGGCAATTCAGTAACCGCCTTATCGGACAATCCCCTGTAATAATCAACAACAAGATTATGCGCAATTCTAAAAACCCACGCGATAAAAGATTTCTTTTTAGAGCTATATTGTCTGATATTTTCCCAAACTTTCAAAAAAATCGTTTCCACCAAATCCTCGGCATCATTTGAATTAACCTTAAAATATACGTAACGATAAATAGGATTTATCAAAATATCATAAAGTTTGGCAAAAGCATCCGAGTCCCCCTCCTGAACAAGTTTCACCAAATCCTCAATTTCATCCATTCTGTTATTCAAGTCGTCAAAAGCCATCAAAAATAGATAATTGAATAAAAACCTAATGAATTATAAGCGAAGATGGTGGATGATACTAGAAAATTATGCTAAAGAGTCTTCGCAACGTTTCACTTCTGCCTTACTCCCGATAAAAATCGGCGTTCGAGCATCTATACTCGCAACAGGTTTTGATAAAATTCTTGCCTTGCCGTCACTAGCCGCCCCGCCAGCTTCCTCCATTAAAAGACTCGCAGGTCCGCACTCAAAAAGCAGACGCAACTTACCATTTGGCTCTTTTTCGTACCCGGGATAAGAAAAAATCCCTTTTCCCTTAATAAAAATTTGGTTTATATCGGGAACCATTCCTCCTGAATATCTTAGTGTATATTCATCTTTGCACCATGAAACAACAAGATTAAAATAATCCTGCCTGTACTTGCAGGCCCTCAAATTCCCCGGAGCAAACATTTTTCCTTCTGAAACTTTAATATCTTCTTTGGATAAAATAAAATCCCCTTCATCACTTAAAACAAATTCTTGAACTCCTTTTCTTACAGTTATTACAAAAGTGGTTCTTGGTCCATAAACGGCAACAACCGCCGCCAACATATCATCCCCCTTAATTCCAATAAAAGATTTAGTTTTATAAATTCCAAAAATACTCCCAACCGCCAAATTTACATCAACCAAAGACGAACCATCCAAAGGATCGAAACACACGCCATACGCACCATCTCCAAGCCTTATTTCGTCAGGCAACTCCTCGGAAGCGATAATCCCAACAAGTGGATTATTTTTAAGATGATTCTCTATAATTTTGTTTGAAAAAATATCCAAAGCCAGCTGCTGCTCCCCAAATACATTCAAACTGCCGGCCTTCCCGGTATCGGAAGTTTTTATGGATTTTGATATTTCCTTAATAGAATCTACGATACTTTTCAAAACAGCCGAAAGTTCTTCCTCGCAACCAATCTGCCGTAAATAATCATCAAATTTCAACATGGTGAAAATTGTTACTTAACACTCATCCATCGAATTAAATCAAGCACTCTGCAAATATATCCCCATTCGTTGTCATACCATGCCATAACGTATACATATCCGCCGCTTAAACTCTTTGTACAAAGCAAATCAACAATCGCCGACCGTTCATCCCCGCGAAAATCAACGGAAACAAGAGGCTCATTTGTCGTTCCTAAAATTCCGCTAAGTTCGTTGGACTCGTAATGCTTAAACACTTTATTTACCTTTTCCGCAGAAACATCCTTCCCTAATTTTGCCATAACTTCAATACACGAAACCGTTGGGACAGGCACTCTAAAAGCCATTCCATCAACCTTTCCTTCAAGCGAAGGAATAACTTTTGAGATTGCTTTCATAGCTCCGGTAGTTGTAGGAATTATGGACTCGGTAGTTGCCCTTGCGCGCCTGAAATCTTCGGGATTTGAATTATCAAGAAGATTTTGCGTGTATGTAAAAGCGTGGATTGTTGAAATAAAAGCCTTTTCAATACCAAATTCATTATTTAAAACTTTCATAACGGGAGCCAAACAATTGGTTGTACAAGAAGCGTTTGAAAGAACTTTATATTTATCCAAGTCCACTTCTTCATCATTGACCCCCATAACAATATTCGGGATTCCAGCATCTCCGCAGGGAGCGGTAACAAGAACTTTTTTTGCGCCGGCGGCAAGATGACCCTTAACATCTTTCATCTCCGTAAATTTTCCGGTGCTTTCAACCACAACATCAACATCATAACTCGCCCAATCCAAATCTTTGGGATTCACAATTTGGTGTACGACAATTTTCTTACCATTCACAACCAAATCTCTTCCGCTGACTTTAATATCGGCATTACATTTACCATAAAGAGAATCGTGCTTAAGCAGATACGCGTGTGACTCGGCATTAGAACCGCTGTTAATTGCAACAACTGAAACGTCATCGGACTCAATCACTTTTCGGTGCAATCCTCTGCCAATCCTGCCATAGCCGTTAATCGCTATTTTTATCATGGATTTTGCATTACAAATTTATTTCCTCTCATCCAGCATATACTGAAACTTGCGGCTCAACTCAATTGCCTTGCTGTAATCGCGCTTCCACATATTCCGCCCGAAAATAAACCCAAAACATCCGCCGGCAAGCCCGGCCTTAACATTTTCAAGCAATTCTTCATCACTTACTTTATCTCCGCCGCTAAACATAACGGGAATCCCCTGCGAAGCGGCAACAACTCTTTTTGCGCGTTCAAATTTTTGCTCTTTTACGCTTAATCCCTGTAATTCTTTTTCAAGTTTTCTGTAATATTCGGGAACTTCTGAATTCTCAAAAAACCCGGCTTTCGCAGATGTAGGAAGATTCGCTTTAATAACGGAAGCGCCCATTTCGGTCGCCATACGAACCGCCGATTCAACCATATAACTGCAATCTTTCCCGCCTTTTGCATCAACAGCCTCACCTCTTGGATACGCCCACACAATTAAAGGCATTCCAAACCTGTCGCATTCCGCCCTTACTTTCGCCAGCTGAGGCAAATCTTCATCTTGTCTTGGAGATCCATAGTACATTGTATAACCGATAGCTGAAGCGCCAAGACGAACTCCATCTTCAACAAAAGAAGTAAGCACGCTTAAAGGAGCTTTTTGCGAAGGAATAGAGGTTTTTCCGTTAATTTTAAGAAGAAGAGGAACTTTTCCCATCAGCTTTGACCAATATCTTTTAGCCAAACCGTAATGTATTGCAATCGCATTATATCCACCATCAACAGCAAGTTTACAAATATAATCGGGATCCGCAGCATCGGGATTCGGATCAACATGACGATTATCATGCTCAATAAACTGGTCATAAGGAAGAATCATCGTAGTCCCGCTTGCACGCACAATAGACCTAAGCCTTGCAAGCTCTCCGATAGAATAATGCTGAGATTTAAAAAACTTCATTGAATCGCCCTCCTCACACATGCCATGAGTGGAAATATTGGATTTTTTCATACTTTAAAATGTTAGAAAAACGCCTATCGTAAGATAAGATAAAGGAAACTCAATAAAAATTCAACTCTATCTGAGTACAAAGACAGCTGAAAATTGACGCAGTGCCAGGAGGCAAGCTATTTTCGACTGAGTCGTCACTAAAGCTACCTTTACTATCTGCTAGCAATTGAGGTTTCCTCTTCAATAAACACAATCTGGCCTGGACGAGTCATTCTTCTAACTCTTGTAGAATCTTCAATATATTTAAGAGCCCTAACTTTGGAAATTTGCATCTCATTTTGCTCGCTTTGTTTAATAAGCTTGTCGTGTTCGGATTCAAGTTTATTCAAAACATAACCCTTGGTAACTTGTCTCGTTGAAAAAACAAGAGTAAGCACCGTCACCAAAATTACGAAAATAATAAGGGAAAACACCAAAAAATAAGGTCCTATTTCCATATCGGGAATAAACCTTTTAAAAATATTTTTTCTATATGTGTTGCCTCTTGCGAGAATTAACTGTGACATTTGATTTTTTTACTGACTATCTTGATTGTCCGGTTCTTTCAGCTCTTTCAGTTTTATATAAGCTCTTAGTTTTGCACTTCTGCTCCGTGGATTTGAGAGAATTTCTTCTTCAGATGGAATTACTGGTTTTTTAGTTAACGCTTCAAAAAAAGGATCGCTATAAGTTTTATAAATACTTTCTTCATAAGATGCGGGCGGCTTCATCAGATCTTTGAAAAAATGCTTCACAATCCGATCTTCCAGTGAGTGATAAGATATAACGACTATTCTTCCCCCTACACGAAGAAGTGAAGCCGCCCCCCTTAACCCTTCTTTTAAAGAATCTAACTCATTGTTAACTTCTATTCTTAAAGCCTGAAATACTTTAGTCGCGGGATGAATTTTTTGTCTTTTTCTTACATTCACAGGAGATATTTCTTCAATAAACTGTGCAAGTTCAAGAGTTGATTTAAAATTTATATTTTTTCTCCTCTCGCAAATGCCTCGCGCTATCCTTCTCCCAAAAGGCTCCTCCCCAAATTCAAAAAAAATCTTGGACAAATGCTCTTCGCGGTAAGTATTAACCACATCTGCCGCCGTCAACTTTTGTCTTCGATCAAACCTCATATCAAGAGGTCCGTCACTCATAAAAGAAAATCCCCGCTCTTTATCGTCCACGTGTGGAGAAGAAATGCCCAAATCAAACAAAACTTTATCT
>Ga0155921_109_pt1 | contig 19735 bp, 16 predicted proteins | sample RifCSPlowO2_01_FD_107575 | JGI IMG/M metagenome (GOLD analysis project Ga0155921, IMG submission 107575) | Candidatus Peregrinibacteria bacterium RIFCSPLOWO2_01_FULL_39_12 | reverse complement strand
TTGGTTAAACTAGTTTAACCTTACATCGTTCGCTTCCATTAGGGCAAATTCTTACTTTTCACCCGCCCAAAATGGGACGGTATCGGAAATTTTTGCTTCAAGCAAAAAATTTCCTTTAATAAAGTTCTCACAAACGGTTTTTTTATTTGTCGACGACAGTTTTAATGCCAGCTTTGTTAAGTATCCCAATAACAGCTTTCAGACGAGTATCTTCTAAAGCATCTACAGGATGGATGTATATTTTTTTAACGTTATTTTTTGTCAAAATATCTAATGTTTCATCGTCGCTATAGGGGAAGGTTGGAACCAATATTGCTTTACTGGAATTGTAAATTTTATCATCGGTTATTTCATCAAATACAATAACATCCCTAAATACGGTAATTTTATTCAAGTTGAGTTTTGGATTAGCAAATCGCAGAGCGGATTGTACGGAAGGGTTACTGTCATTTATCACTGAAACCTTCTTCGCATACTTTTTAAGAAAGAGAATTGGTCTTATGAATTCATCCGCCCATGAAGGAGTCAAAACCGATACCCCTTGAAAGTCGATAATAATTTCTTCATTTTCGTCTACCGACTTTAATGTTGGCGAAAAGGCTAATAAAGCCTCTCTGCCAGCTTCTCTTGAGGTCAAAACATCACCAAATTTTTTTAATTCAATACGCATAGTATGATTCAGTTAAAATTTTAATACAGCAAAACAACCATGGAAAGCTTCGCACTCAGTAATATTTAATTCTTGATCTCCTTTTTTCAGATTCAGTTCCGCATTGCCTGTTCTGAAGGTCAGTCTGGCATCGCCAGCCAAAATATTTTGTACTACTGATTTTAGCCCATTCCCTCGCCGTTCAGGGAATCTTCCGGATATGATTTCAGTGAAAGCGACTTTGGTAGCATCTTTATGGGACAGAAGTTCCGGTCTGACGGATTTTAGGGTTTCTAATATTCCGCGTCCTCTGTCAGCTAGTACTATTACTCTTTTATTCAGATCATAAGCGAAAAAAATCCCTAAAATGTCGGGCCAATTGCCTAAATTATGAGCATAAGAATTGTCGCCAATCTCGCCAACCATGGAGATTAAGAGAGAATAGTCTATTCCAAGATGATCGACTTTTTGTAAATCATTTTTTAATTTTGAAAGTCTTCCCGGCGCAAAAACATCACTAGTTTGACAGTAAAATTCTCCCATAGGCTCGGATGGAGTAGCCTGACTAGCCCATTTCCACCCTAGTGTAGGCAGATCATTTAAAAAAATATTTACATCTTGTTGTTTGTAAAATCTTTTACCGTTAAAAGTAGCTCTAAAGGATTTTAAAATTCCTCTACTATCCCATCGCCTAAGGGTTTGTATTGAAATTCCTAATAATTGCGCGGTTTTCCCAATTGATAATAACTCATCATTTTCCATAAAATCTATACATATCTATACACAGAATAGCAAAATCTATACAAAATGCAAGGCAAAATTACGATAAGGATGATGTCTGTATTGAATCACAATCAATTCTGTCCTTCGTCAATCTTTTCCCGATTTTAAAAATATTTTAAATAGCATTATAAAAAGCATATTGTGGACAGCCATGACTGCATCAACGTCCGCGACTGTTCGAAGGTAAAAAACTGCCAACGAATTACGCGATAGCTTGCTCTAAATCGGAATCTTCTTCCAAGCTACCGCTGAAATTAAACAACTTCTCAGTCGGCTCCAAAATAACTCCTTGACAGGTTTTCCCTACAATTTTCAATGCTCCTTGAGTTACCAAGTACCATACGGAAGCAAAAAAAGGAGCGCAGTTTTCATTCCCGCCCGTTAGTTTGGTTGTTAAATCCCAATCGTCAGGCATTTCAGAAGGTTCTAGATTAGGATGAATAACACCTATCTTAGAAAGGAGAGTCCTCAAAAGACTTCTTTGTTCTTCAATAAGTTGATTTTCTTCCTGTCTCCAGTCACCTTCGATGAGTCGTTCATTCAGAATAAATTTAAGATATCTTGGAACAAACGCAACAAATCTGCCATGGTCCATACATAACTGTTTGATAAAAGTTGTAGTAGGCAAATGCTCCGGATCGGAAATCATCTGTATACATCCGGAGGGAGTGGTAAGATTGTCCAATCTGCGTGTCCATGGAGTGCTATACAAGCCTGATCCTGCTTCAATTTCGAGGATTGCAGAAGATTCATGTCTTTCAAGCCTTCTAGGCATTCTTGCGGGGTTGGGGCGATCAGCTTCTTTGGCTTTTCCAGTCTCGTCATCTTCTATCCTATCTGGTATAATCGGTTGCAACATATAAAATATTAAAAACTACGCGAGAAACCTTGTACTGTATTTGTGGACATCAGTCAATAGTATGTGGCAACGGGCGACGTGCGATTTTATTAGATTTTTGGCGATTTTTTTTGAGCGATTCTTGTCACAATTTAAAGATAAGATTAAAATACACGCAGTTTTTTCTAAAATTCAACTAACAAGCGGGTATCGTATATCGGCTATTATATGACCTTCCCAAGGTCGAGAGACGGGTTCGACTCCCGTTACCCGCTCCAAACGGTAAATTCCATGGAAAAACAAAACGAAAATCCATCTAAAAAAACACCAAAACAGGCTGAAAAGCCTAGCGAGGTTAATGACTCTAAGACAAAAAGAAAAAATATAGTCAACATTTTGGCGGACGAGCTTACTGGAGTGCAAAAAAGAATCAGCAGGATGCCAAGCGCATTAAAGGAAATGCTTTCCCCGGGTTCGGTTAAAGCTTTTTTTGAAAAAATTTTTGGGAAAGAAAACAGAATTTCCTCATTTTTGTCACTTATCGCCACATCGCTTGCCGAAAAATTCGAATTTTTGAATAAAATTAAAATATCTTGGAGTGATTTTGAAAATCAGCTAAAAATTGCCGCCGAAAAAGCGGCAAAACTGCCATTTGATCTAAAAGAATTTATTGTTTCTCACAGAGCGCTGGGATATGGAAGATATAGGGAAAACTCCAAAGAAGCGCTTATTGCGGCAATGAAAGGCGGCGAAAAACAGATAGAAATAGATTTGAGATGGGGGATAGATGGAAAAATATATTTAAGCCATGATCCGATTGATCACATCGAAAATCCGAAAGATTGTTTTACCGAACTGTCACAAGCTTTAAGAATTTTCGCAGAGGATGAAAATCAAAACATCGTTATCTTTTTTGATATTAAAGAACTTGGAATAGTTGAAGAATTGGATCCCGTAATAGAAGAAACCGATCAGAAACATAAAACCAGACATGAATATATCCCGATAGCCGATAGGCATTTTGTAGTGGGCTTTAATTTCCAAATATTAAAGACAGCTCGAAAACTAAGGAAAAAAAGACCGCTTATATTTTGCTATATCCCCATATATAAATTGAAGGGACTTGGTATATTTTTAAAGAGATTGGGACAGAAAAAAATGATGGAAATATGTAAGGTTATTGATAAATTTTCGGGAGGACACCTCGAAAAAGATTTGGCTAAAACGTGCATCACGGTTAATGACGAAAAAATCAGCGAAACAAATGAAAACGGCAATAATCTTCTCGGAATTTTTACAAAATTACCGCCAGATGAAGTACTCGAAACGGTAGAGTATGTATGTGTGCCGGCAATTCTGGCGGGTCCAAAATTAGTAAAATTGATTCATGAAAAAGGAGTGAATGTTGCAGTATGGGGAGTGTCGGAAAAACATATCCAAAAGGCGATAGTGGAAACCGGGGCGGACCTTGTCATAACCGATAGACCGGATATTGGCGATTAACCATGAATATTCGCCTATCGCAAAATCAAAATCTCCGATAGAATGCAACCCACAGAAATTTTGCTTTGCGAAATTTCCTAGCCCAGCCACGCTTAGCGGGGCATAGCCATCAAAGTTTTGCGTCAGCAAAACACATCTGGAAATTTATGGAAATAAGAAACATAGCAATTATAGCGCACGTAGATCACGGCAAAACAACTTTGACCGATAAATTGATGAAGCAGACCGGAATGGTTGAAGAAGATGTAAGTGTAAGTATGGACAGCAACGATTTGGAACTGGAACGCGGGATTACGATTTATTCAAAAAACACATCAGTTTTTTATAAAGGCGTAAAAATTAATATTGTGGATACTCCGGGGCATGCCGATTTTGGCTCTGAAGTTGAACGTGTTTTAAGATCCATTGATTCGGTGCTTTTGGTTGTTGACGCGCAGGAAGGACCAATGCCACAAACAAAATTTGTGTTAAAAAAATCCCTGGAACTTGGGCTTAAACCGATAGTTGTAATAAATAAAATTGATAAACCTGCGGCAAGACCGGAAATTGTTCATGAAATGGTGTTTGAATTATTTTTGGATTTGGGGGCGACCGATGAACAGCTGGATTTCACGACAGTTTACACGAATGGAAAAGCTGGAATAGCAAAAATAAATTTAAAAGATGAATCGAAAGATTTGTCTCCACTGCTTGACGTAATTCTTCAGAAAGTACCACCGGCAGCGAAAGAATCGGCGCAAAATAAGCCCTTGGAAATTCAGCCTTTCAATCTCGGATATGATAATTTTCTCGGGCGTTTGGCGGTTGGAAGAATTTACAATGGGAAAGTACGCCAGGCGGATAATGTTTTTATTAAAAAACCTTCGGGAGAAACGAGACAAGGAAAAATTGCAAAAATATTCACGTTTCGCGGAATAAAACGGGAAGAAGTTGCTGAGGCGAATGCAGGTGATGTAGTGATGATCGCAGGGCTTCCGGACATATATATTGGAGAAACAATCTGTTCAAATGAAGATCAAAAACCTCTTCCTGCAATAAAAATTGATGAACCGACAATTTCGTTAAATTTTTTGGTTAATAGCTCACCGTTTGTTGGCAGGGAAGGAAAGTTGATTACAAATCGTCAAATCAGGGAAAGATTGGAAAAAGAATTGGAGGTGAATGTGGGTCTGCGCGTGGATTTTTCGCTGTCCGAATATTATAAAGTTGATGGCAGAGGAGAGCTTCATATAGCCATATTACTTGAAAATATGAGACGAGAAGGATATGAACTCCAAGTATCGCGGCCTCATGTAATTTTAAAGGAAGAAAACGGGAAAACGCTGGAGCCGTTTGAAGAAGTTACAATAGATGTTCCAAGTGAAATGGCAGGGGCGGTAATTGAAAAAATGTCCGGAAGAAAAGGAATAATGACTGAAATGAAACAAAATCAAAACCAAAAACATACAAGGATAATATTTGAAATTCCTACACGCGGACTTTTGGGATATAGAGGGGATTTTATAATAGACACTCGCGGAGAAGGGATTTTATGCACTCAAGTCCTTGGATTTAAACCATATGCCGGAGACATCGCAAACCACGAAGCGGGAGCAATGATTTCTATAGAAAACGGAAAAGCTTTGTCTTATGCGTTATACAATTTGCAAAATCGCGGAACTCTTTACATAAGAGAAAACACTCAGGTTTATGAAGGCATGATTATCGGGAATGTTTCCAAAGGCAACGACTTGAATGTAAACCCGATAAAAGGAAAACATTTGACCAATACAAGAGCGGCCAGTTCCGACGAAGCGATAAGGCTCACTCCTCCAAACGAATTAAATTTGGAACGTGCTTTGGAAATTATGAAAGACGACGAATATCTTGAAGTAACTCCAAAAAGCGTAAGATTAAGAAAAATGATGTTATCCGAAACGGACAGAATAAGACAAAAAAGAAAAAGCAAATGAGGTGAGCACTGGTTGTTTACGATGAAACTGCCGCCTGTGGAGATTGAGTAGCTTGAGCGGCGGCGGTACGAATCGCATCGAATATCTCGCCTCGGTAAACCTTCATTTCTCGCGGTGCGTCAATATCCGGTGAGATTAAAATTTTTCAATTGGACAATCTTCCTTAAATCATATAATTTTTAAGCGGGCTTGTTGAGCAATGCTTTTTCAAAAAAATGACATCAAATAAAACCCTAAAAAAAGGCTACGCAGACATCCTTATCGGTCTTCAATATGGAGATGAAGGGAAAGCGAGAGTTGTGGATTTTTTGGCGAAAAATTATGACGTAATTGCCCGTTTTAACGGCGGAGCCAACGCGGGTCATACAATTGAAACCAAAGAAGGAGTAAAAGTTGCATTAAACCAAATCCCTTCGGCAATTTTTTATAAAGATAAAATTTTGTATATAGGCTCGGGATGCGTCGTAAATATTGAAAAACTTGCAAAAGAAATTGAAAAAGTTAAGAATCTTGGAATAAAATTAAAAAATCGCCTTAAAATTTCCTGTCAGGCGAGTGTTGTCCAGCCTCATCACATCCTTGTAGATACGGAAATAGGAAAAACGGTCGGAAGTACGAAAAACGGAATTGGTCCGTGTTATGCGGATAAAGCGTTTAGGATGTACGGCAATCGTCTTTTAAATATCCGGTTGGGGGATCTTTTGGAAGATGAGAAAAAATATTTTGAAAATATAAAAAATAATTTAATTGAAGCGGCTAAATTCTATAAATTAAAAACGGAAAATCCTGAAATTCAGATTAAAAATCTTTCCTCTGCATTCAGATTGATTAAAAAATACATAGAAACCGACACTCTATTTCTTCAAAAAAAAGTGGAAAAAGGAGCAAAAGTTCTTTTTGAAGGCGCACAATCGGTAATGCTGGATGTAACAAAGGGATCCGTTCCATATGTGACTTCCAGTTCCACAATCGCTTCTTCTGCGTTTGTCGGCGGAGATCTTTCTATAAATTATTACAGAAAAACAATAGGCATTGCCAAAGCGATAATGTCACGCGTTGGAAACGGTCCATTTGCATCGGAAATGGGAGGCAAAAAATCGGAAGAATACTGCATGGCGGATGAGGGAATAAAATACAATCAAGAAGTTGAAAAAAAATACAATGTTTCAGATTTCATTAAATCAAGCGATGATTTTAAAATTGGAATAGCTTTGAGAATTTTATCGGGTGAATATGGAACGGTTACAAAACGTCCGCGAAGAGTGGGAATGTTTGATTTGGTACAGCTTTCATATGCGATAAAATTAAACGGCGTAAATGATCTTGTAATAAATAAATGCGATCTTCTAAATGAGTACAGCCGGACAAAATACAGAAAAATCCCTTTGGTTGTGTCATATAGGCTTGGAGGTAAAAAAATTGATTACGTGCCGGGATCTTCCGATACATACTATAAAGTAAAACCGGAAATAGAATATAAAGAAGGATTTAATTATGACATTTCAAAGATTAGGAAATTTGAAAAACTTCCAGAATCTTTAAAAGATTTAGCAAAATTTATTGAAAGATTTTGCGGATGCAAAATTGCAGGGCTTGGAGTGGGTCCGAAAAGAGACCAGTTTATCATTAAATAAATTATGACATTCGATTTACGCAAAGAATCCTTGAGATATCACTCTTCCTTTCCGCAAGGTAAGCTTAAAATCACTTCTTCAAAACCTGTCAAAACACAGAAGGATTTAACCTTGGCTTACACTCCGGGCGTAGCTGAACCGTGTATTGAAATATCCAAAGACAAAGAAAAAGTTTTTTCATACACAAATCGCGGAAACAGCGTGGCGATTATCACGGACGGAACGGCTGTTTTAGGACTTGGTAAAATAGGACCGCTGGCCGCCTTGCCTGTAATGGAGGGAAAATCAGTCCTTTTTAAAAAATTCGCGGATATAGATGCTTATCCGATTTGTTTAAATTTGGGTGGTGGGACAGGCGACGATTATTTAAATTATTTTGTTTCGACAATTAAGGCGATGGAACCTTCATTTGGAGGAATAAATTTGGAGGATATCGCGGCGCCGACATGTTTTGATTTGCAGGAAAAACTGAGCGGGGAAATGGGTATCCCTGTTTTTCATGACGATCAAAAAGGCACTGCGATAGTTGTGACAGCGGCATTAACAAACGCCTTGAAACTTGCCTGCAAGAAATTTGAAAATATAAAAATTGTGATGAGCGGAGCGGGAGCGGCTGGAATAGCGATTGCAAAACTTCTTCTCGAGTACAAAGTATCTAAAAAACAAATATTTTTATGCGACAGCAAAGGATTGGTGGTTAATTCCAGAGATGACATAAATGATGAAAAGCGAAATTTTGCGCAACAAGCGACTCCTAACTCGATAGGCCTTGGGGAAGCTCTTAAAAATGCCGATGTATTTATTGGAGTCTCGGCCGCGGGAGTATTAAAGCCGGAAATGATAAAAAACATGAACAAGTCGCCAATAATTTTTGCCGCGGCAAATCCGATTCCGGAAATAATGCCTAAAGATGCTTTCTCTGCGGGGGCTTACATTGTGGCCACTGGAAGAAGCGATTTTCAGAATCAAATAAACAATTCCCTTGGCTTCCCAGGAATTTTTAGGGGAGCCTTGGATGTTCGTGCAAAAACCATAAATATGGCAATGCAAATAGCGGCATCGAAAGCTATAGCCGAACTTGTTAACGAACCGGCAAGCGGAAAGATTTTAAAAATTCTTAAAAAAGCTTATCCGAAAGAAGCAAAAATATTTTCAAGCCCATCATCTTTAAATAAATTCTACATAGTGCCGAAACAATTCGATTTAAGGGTTGTTCCGCGAGTTGCAAGAATGGTTGCAAAAGCGGCAATGGAAACCAAAGTCGCACAGGTGAAAATAGCGAATTTAGAAGCATACGAAAAATCAGTATTCAAAAGAATTTTAGCTAACTGGAAGTGAATTACTCAAACGGAATCTCGATCTCCTCCCCATATTTTGGAATATACACATCTTTATAACAGTTTTCAGCCAACGCGGACGAAAACGCGTTTAATTGTATTTGCTCGCCGTGTACAAGGAAGATTTTTTTTACCCCCTTCACTCTTCCGATATAGTCCAAAAGATCGCTTCTGTCCGCATGCGCGGAAAAAGCATCCATCACATAAACACTTGCCTTCACACGGTAAGAATCTCCAAGGATATTTACTTGTTTTTGCCCTTTAACAAGCTTTCTGCCTAATGTGTGTTCGGCTTGATATCCCACAATTAAAACAGTGTTTTTTTCACTTTCAATATTGTTTTTCAGATGATGTAAAATTCTGCCATGCTCGCACATGCCTGATGCGGAAATAATTATCATAGGTCCTCTTTTTTCGTTCAAAGATTTTGATTCCTCAACATCGCGGGTATACTTCAAATCGCTGAACCCAAACGGATTATCGCCATGTTGTAAAAATTCTTCAAAAGTTTTTTGATCGAAACATTCCGGATGGCTACGGAAAACTTCGGTTATATTCCCTGCGAGAGGGCTGTCCACATACATTGGAATTGAAGGAATAAGATCTTTTGATCTCAAAATATTTAAATGATAAACAATTTCCTGTGCGCGCTCGAGGGCAAACGCCGGAATAATAAGCTTCCCTCCTTTTTTGCATACTTCATTTATAACGATGGAAAGATCATGCTCGATTGTATTTAAAGCGGGGTGAAGACGGTTCCCGTAAGTGCATTCCGAAATAAGGATTTCGGCTTCAGGAATAGGCTGGGGATCGCGCAAAAGCGGAAGCCCCCTTCTTCCAAGATCGCCGGTAAAACAAAGTCTTAAATGTTTCTTCGTTTTTTTGTCATACAAAACCAAGTGGATAAGAGAAGATCCTAAAATATGTCCGGCATCATAAAAAGATGCAACAACTCCATCCTCAACAACAAAACTTTGTTCATAATCAATGGATTGAAACAGTTTTAAAGTTTTTTCGGCATCTTTCATCGTATACAAAGGTTCCGGGATCTCATGATCGGTAAATTTTTTATGTTTTATCAGCCATTCGGTTTCTTTTTCCTGTATAAATGCGCTGTCGCAAAGCATGTAATTGCATACATCACGGGTTGCATGCGTACAAAAAATCGAACCTTTAAATCCTTGTTTGACTAAAATCGGCAAATCTCCGCTATGATCCATGTGCGCATGTGAAAGGATTACACAGTCAACTTCCTTGGGATCAAACTGAAAAGTGCGGTTCTTTTCATCGGACTCCTTGCGTTTCCCCTGAAACATTCCGCAATCCAGAAGTATTTTTTTGTTGTTGAAAGTAATTAAATGCTTCGACCCGGTTACCTCGCCGGCTGCGCCGGCGAATTTAATCTTCATTTTGCAGTAGTTAATTAACTTTTTTTTCGCCCTCTTTACAAGAATTATACTAAAATTCGGAGTTTATTTCAATTACGCCGTTCCTCAATTGGTCTTTTAAATTTTCAGGATAATCTCCGTACGAAATAAATTTTTCAATCCACTTGGAATATTCGGTACTGTTTAAAAGCCTGGATTTAGATCTTTCACTCTTCATCGGGAACAAATAAACTTTTGTACGTAAATTAGCTTCATAATCGGCCTCGTCATCCAAAACAATCCCAATCGCCAATTCTTCCTGCGTATCATTTGACCAATACTGATCAAACACAAAATTTCCAAGCGAATAAAAAATAACTTTGCCTTTATATACTTCAAAATTCTGAACGACATGCGGATGATGTCCGATCACAAAATCGGCGCCGGCATCTATAAAAGCCTTGCCTGGCTCAATTTGCGTCCTGAAATCCGCTTTATGTTTATATTCATATCCCCAATGAACGGAAACAATCAAATAATCCACATTCGGACGAATATTTGAAATCATTTGAACGGCTGAGGCATCATCAAGTTTGGAAGTTACATCCTGGAAACAAACAAAAGCATATTTTTTATCCAGCACATTGCCATAATAAACGCTATTCGAATCAACTTCGCTCGGATGACCGCACCACGGAAGCCCCCCATTATCCAAAGCGGAAACGGTACTTTCCCTGCCGCTTGCTCCTTGATCCATAGCATGATTATTGGCGATTGAAACCAAGTTAAATCCATGTTTTTTAAGCAAGCCGACAATGTCTTCATTAAAAGAAAATACCAGCGATTTCCCGCCCTTGCTACCTGTACCTTTTATTGGTCCTTCAAGATTCCCGAAAACAACATCCGAACCTTTGAAAAATTGCCCTTCCTGCCCTCTGATATTTTCAAAAATATAATTAGCTCCGTATAAATCCATCAAAACTCTTACATAGCGGCCAAGCATAATATCCCCAAAAGCTAAAATCGTAAGGTCGCGGTCGGATTCATTTGATTTCCCTTCATGGAAAGTAAGGATGGATCCGCCCGAATCATTCTCATATATTTGCATTTTTTTTGCGCCAACATCTTCCAAATAATTCATAAGGACATAAACAGAGGGGCTACTCGAAACGTCCAACTGCAAAGCTCCTTCAGGGTCAAAATTATTTAAAACCTCCCGCTTAAATTCATTGTGAAATGGAACATCGTTAAAAGTACTTAAAGAAATGATAATTAAATTGTCATGTTTTGAAAGTTTTTTGGAAAGGGCAATAAGGGCATCCTTATCGGCACTGTCTTTAAGCAAAATTGGTAAACTTTTTTTTTGTGGAGATGTTTCACGTATTAACGACAAAACTTTTTTTACAGTGGCACCCTCTTTAAAAACACGTTTAAAAACACCGATTTCCAAATCATCATTTGAAGTCAATTCGGATAATAAATTTTGATCTATCGTAATATCTCCAAGTTGTTCTCCATCAAAAGAAGATACCGCGCTTATATCGCTTGCGCCTCTAAGCGACGGATTTTCGGCAATAACAACTACTGTCCCTCCGTAAGAATTATCCAAGACTTCGGATAAGATTTTTTTTAACGCTTTATCGCCAAGTTTAGGATTAACCACCGCTCCATAAATTTTACTCTCATCGGCTGAAATAACATTATCTATAATTACATCACTTTCTTTTCCGTTCTCCGCATTTTCCGCCTCATCCTCCAAATCAATAACTTTAAAAGCATCATTAAGGTTATATTGACCGGTATGGAAGCGAAAAATAACTAAAGAAGCAACAACCAATCCAAGCAAAGTCACCAACTTATTCATATTATAAATTTAGCATCTTAGAAAGCTCCCCTTGGGCCTCAAGTGCTTTTACATCGTCAAAACTTCCGATATGGTGTCCATTTATAAAAACTTGCGGAGTATCCGTCCTGCCGCCGGATTTTGCTATCATTTCGTTTCCCAAAGGATTATCATCAACAACTTCTTTTTCCTCGAACTCAACATTTTTCTCCTTAAAAAACTTTTTACATTCCAGTGAAAAAGGACAATAAGACTTTGTATAAATAACAACTTCCGCCATAATATTTTAAGATTAAAATTTACTAAGGAATTTCATGGATTCCTCAACAATGATACTCTTTTTTAGGGGTAAAGTCATTTTTTTATTTTCCATCAACGAGTCTTTATATTAAAATCACAGTATGCATGACGGAAAAATTGAAATTTATACAGATGGAAGCTGCTTGGGAAATCCGGGATTTGGAGGATGGGGAGCCATAATTTTATTTACTGGCGAAGAAATCCATCTCTCGGGAGGAGAAGAAAAAACAACGAATAACAGAATGGAAATGATGGCGGTTATAAAAGCGCTTGAATGGATGCATAACGATTCGGGATTAAGCGACGGTGATCTTTATTCGCAAAAAATTATTATTTACAGCGATTCAAATCTTCTTATACAAAGTTTGAACCAGGGATGGAAAAGGAAAGCGAATAAGGATCTTTGGGAAAGTATTGAAAGGCTTCGCGCATGGCTGGACATTTCATGGACATGGGTAAAAGGGCATGATTCAAACAAATACAATAATCTTGTGGATAAATTGGCGGTAAAAGCGGCTGAGAAATTCAAGAAAAAACGTTAAGACATGTCATTAAGAAGGGTCTCTAAGCCTTGATTGGATCGCGTCCTTCGCATGAAATCCTACAGCTTGATCCACTATCTTCCCGTCTTTAAAAAACAATAATGTGGGAATGCTTTGAATTTCGTACTTGGATGAGGTATTAGGCGATTCATCAACATCGCATTTCCCGATTTTCCACTTCCCTTCGTATTCTTTTGCAAGATCCTCGATGACGGGAGCCATCATTTTGCAGGGTCCGCACCAATCGGCATAAAAATCAACAAGCACGGGCAAATCGGATTTTAAAACTTCCGCCTCGAAATTTTCATCGGTGAAATGTACTGTCATATAAAAAGTTAAATTTTTTGCACCAGCATTCTAATCGAAAAATTTAATCGCAGGCAAGTAAAAATTTTTATAAACTTGAGCACTTTAAAATTTCCTCGGCTTGTTTTTGCCATTCTTTTGCGTCAGCGGCATTTGCCTGTCCAATAAAAGATTTTCTTAAAATTCTTAAATACGGGAGTTTTCTGATTGCATACTGATAAGGGGAATGTTTAAGCTCTCTTTTATCCTTATAACAGGGGTCTTTAACAAAATGTAAATTTACCAACGCTTGGTTGATTTCCCTTAATTTGTCTTCAACTTTTAGCGCGGGAGTTCCTTGTTCCATGATTATTTTATAGAAGTAAGTTTCATACTTGACATTTTGCGGCGAAGAATCTTTTTGTCCTTCGGAAATCCATCTTGGAAGGATGCAAAACGCAACGATATTTTTATCGACAATGCTGTACATAAGCCATCGTATATAACTGTTTTTGACGGTATCATCTTTGGCGATTCCGTAAAAAACATTATTTTCGTCTGTAATTTTCTTTAAAACCGACATTTTTTCTTTTAGAACATTGTCGTCTTTGAAAATAAAATTTTCAACGGCACTGGCCAAATCCTTGTCTATTTTTTGAATTTCTTTAAGGCTCACAGCTTTGCCGCCCTTCATTTTATATGCAAGTTTAAGAAGGACAGCGGAGTGAAACTCCATAAAAACTTCTTTCAAAATATCATTTACAACTGTTCCATACATTCCTCCAAGCGCAGTTTCCATTTTTTCTTGAAACAGTTCGAAATCATTTCCAAGTTGTGAAAAGAAAATAGTGGTCTCATCATCCATCACAACTTTTAACGTATATTCAAGGTCTTCGAATTCATAAGAATTAACAAAATTGAAATGGAGACTGAACGCGTCCTGAGAAGAGGGGATAACAACCATACTGCTTTCGTAAATTCTTAGTTTCGCATTCCCTTTATTGATAGGCTTGGCAAATTTGCTTACTCTTTGAAAATATCCTTCAAATTCAGCTTTAAGCTTGCCGCCTTTCATGAAAAGCGCATCCATTAAAAACTCGTTTCTTGCCTTGTAAATATCAACAATCAACTGACCAAACTGAGTGCCGGCATCTGACAATGTATATTTTTCTTTGTTAAAAGTGATGAAAAATATTTTATCATTTCTGTAATAAAATTCTTTAATTTCGGAAAAATTTATAAGTTCACCTTTGTCGGTTGCGCCCTTGCCTTTGAGCCTAAAGCCTTTTCCATAGATTATAATTTCGCCTTCTTTGTCAACGATGACTCTGTTGGCAAAATTTTGTTTTTGATACCTCAAGTTATAAGAGATGTCCATAACGCAAATGGCATTAAAAATTGAAGGATTATAACTAAAAAAGAAAAAACTTTTAAGTCATTTAAGACCTACAAGTGTATTTTGCGAGAGCAACTCTAGCTGTAAAAAGCCTTATTGTAAAGGGAAAATAGGTACTATGTTATAATAGCCGCATGAAATTTTTTAAAAAAGCAGCACTTTTAACAATATTTTTAGTCGCATCATGGTTGTTGTCGATCGGTTTTCAGGCTGTTGCTCCTCAAGAAATAGATGCCACAAAAGTATCAACAATCATAAATCCCAATCCTATAACAATTGGTGGAAGAAGTATTGCTTCCATAACGCCTTTGTTTAAGCCGTTTAAAGATATGGAAATATTTGTTTCCGAGAAGGAAAATCCCGGGTTTAAATTTACTTCAGTCGGAGGATCATGGATAGAATTTTCGCATGATCTGCAAGTCGAAGCTGAAATTAGATTTGAAACTGAAGGAAAGTGGACGTCTTGGATTGAACTTGAAGAAGAAGAGGATACTCTTACTCCTCCAAATGAAGGCAGAAGGAAATACGCAACGGCGGCCACAAATCCGGCGGAATCGTTCCAGTATAAATTCATATTACATGGGGATAAAGTTTCTTCGCCGATAGTTAAAGATATTGAATGGACATTCATAAGAACAGTTTCTTTCGAAAAACAGGAAAATCAAAAAATCGGCGCTCTTGCAGATTCTGCGGAGATAGAAAAGTATGCGGCTTATTCAATGCCGTCGAGCAAAGTGGTGAGCCGTGCGGAATGGGGAGCAAACGAATCTTATCGTTACGTAAGCGACAACAGTCTTGATGTCGAGTTGGAATATGATGAAGATTTCCATGCAAAATATGCGGAAGAACTTCAATATTCAAAAATTGTTGAAGCGGACGAAAACGGGGATAAATATAAATGGCCTCTGCAATATCCTGAAAAAGTTGAAAAATTTATAATTCATCACACGGCAACCACCAAAAATTTGGATGATCCGAAACAGGCGATAAGAGATATTTATTATTATCACGCAGTAAAACGCGGTTGGGGGGATATTGGATATAACTACATTGTCGATCAGGACGGCATTGTTTATGAAGGTCGTTATGGCGGGGAAGGAGTAATAGGTGGACATTCGGGTCCCGGAAACCACGGATCGATAGGGATAGCGATTTTGGGAAATTTCGAAGAAGCCCCGGTTCCGGAAAAATTATTTCTTCCGATAGGTCAATTCATTTATAAAAAAGCGCAGATACACGATATAAATCCTTTGGGGACATCAATGTTCCGTGGAAAAGATATGGATAATATTTTTGGACACCGCGACATAATGCCGACAACATGTCCCGGACAATATCTTTATGAAAAACTGCCGGTAATACGAGCGCTTGCGGCTCAGGATTTCACGAAAAAACAAAAATTCGTACAGGATTACGACCTTCAGAATTCAAGCGAAATTTATTTCATTGAACTTAATCCGGAGGAAACGCGGGAAATTATAATTAAAATGGAAAATATCGGAACCAAAGATTGGGGAACAGGAACAGTTCTTAAATTTCAGCAGTTCGATGATTTCGATGGAACGGTTTCATTTATCGGGAGCGAAAATGACACCATCGCAAAAATGCAGGAAGCGGTTGTTAAATCCGGAAATACGGCAACATTCAAATTCAAAATACAGTCAAATAAAAAAAGTTTAAATTCATCATTGAATCTTTCGCTTTTAATTGACGGAAAAATTAAACTTAAAGATGCTTTAATAATTCCGTTAATAGTTGCACAGCCAATTTATAAATTTGACATCGTTGAAACAAAATATCCTCCAAAAATCATGAAAATCGGTGAAAAATTTGAAGGATATGTGAAATTGAAAAATACCGGAAATGTTACATGGAAAAAGTCGGGGGCATGGAAAATAGAGCTTCGCGAAGACCAAAATAGTGAATTTCTTGCAAAAAAGACAAAAATTTTAGCGACACTGACGGAAAGTAATGTTAAACCTGAAGGCATTGCCACATTTAAATTGGAACTGAAAGCTCCAAGCAAAGGCGGCTACTACAACGAAGTATTTAAACCTGTTATTAAAGACGCTGTTTTTATCTCCCAAAATCTTTCTTTTGAAACAATAGTTTATGAAAAAGATTATGATGGAGCTTTGGTCGCAAAAACTTTAGTGAGCGAATGGGAAAAGGGGAAAATTTATACGGTTTCGGTTAAACTCAGGAACGTGGGAAGCAAGCCGTGGAATAAAAAAGATCTTTCCGTGGCTTTTCTGAAGGAAAAAGATTTAAAAATAAACGATTTAACCCTATCTCCCTCCGAAGTAAAAACAGGAGAAGTGGGAGAAATAAACTTTAATGCGGTTGTTGATGCGGATGAAGATGTGGGAGAAAAAAACATGTTTTTACGACCGCGTCTTAAAGATAAAGCTTTCTTGCCTCTGCCGGTTTCTATAACTTATACGGTGGTTGAAGAAAAACTTAAAGAAGCCACGGAAAGCCCTGATATCCGTGTAAAACTCAGCTTCCCTGAAGATACGCAAATTCCTGAAATTACTGCAAACGGAGCATTTGAAATTTATAGCGGAAGTTCGCTTGTCACAACTCTCAACGCGGGCAGTACAGCGAAAGTGGAAGTGAAAGATGGTAAATATCAGGTTAAAGCCGAGGAAATTATATTTTTGAAGAATGAGCCGATACGTTTTATCCCCAAATCAAATTCAATTTTGCAAATTAAAAACTTTGAACACAGACCGGCATGGAATTTGGATCTTAACGATAATGAATATCGGGGGATTTTGGAGGTGAGAGAAGTTGACGGTTCCTTAGTTGTGATAAATGAATTGGAGCTGGAAAGTTATCTTAAAGGGCTTGGTGAAGTTTCCAATTCCGAATTGCCGGAGAAAATAAAAGCGATAGCGATAGCGGCGCGCACTTACGCAAAATACTATATTGATGTGGATGAAAAATTTCCGGGCAAGCCGTACAATTTGGATGATGATCCAAACACAAGCCAAAAATATTTAGGATATGGATTTGAGAAACGTTCGCCAAATGTTTCCGCCGCAGTAGATGCGACATACGGGAAGATTGTAATTTATGAAGGAACACTTGTTAAAACTCCGTACTTCAATCAAAGTGACGGAACCAAAACAAAAAGCGCAAAAGAAGTTTGGAATTGGGATGCGCCTTATCTTATAAGTGTGGATGATTCATATTGTGACGGCACGGAATTTTTAGGTCACGGGGTTGGAATGAGCGGATGCGGCACAAAAGGAATGGCTGAACAAGGCTTTACATACGAGGAAATTTTAAAGCATTATTATACCGGAATCGAAATATCTAAAAGCTACTGACACCCCGCCTTCAGCGGGGCTAATAAACAACGTTCGCGAAGCGAACACCTACATGTTAACACTCGCTATAAATACAGCGTCATCCAAAACGGCAATTGCATTGCTTGAAAATACGGAAATAATTGCCGAAGATTCGTGGGATGCGGAAAATCGCGAAGCGGAAAAATTGATGCCGGCTATTCACAATCTTCTGAAGAAAAAAAATAAAAATTACACCGACATAGATGAGATTTATGCCATAAAAGGACCGGGATCATTTACAGGACTTCGTATAGGAGTTACTGTTGCGAACACACTTGCATATCTTTTAAATTGCCGTCTTTTTAGCATATCTGCATTTGAATATTGGCACGTGGCGGGTGATTCCTCGGTTTTGATTTATGCGGGAAAAGGAGGATTATATTTCAGTGAGAATAAAAATTCCAAACCGGAACTTCTTAAATTGTCCGAAGCTGAACAAATTCTGAAATCTAAAAAAATAAAAACAGTCTGCGGCGACATTACGGAAGATCAAAAAAAACAACTGAAAGGAATAAAATTTATAAATAACGAAAAATCGTTCGGTGAAATAATAAAAACAGCCATCGAATCTTTAGGTAAAAACACGGTAAAAATGATAGAACCGATTTATATAAAATCACCGGGAATAACACAAAATAATAACCAACAAAAATGCTCTACATAGTTTCAACTCCAATCGGAAATCTTGAAGATATGACACTTCGTGCAATTAGAATCCTTAAAGAAGTTGATTTGATCACAGCCGAAGATACAAGCCATGTGCAAATTTTATTGAGAAAATATGAGATAAGTACACCCGTGATGAGTTATCATTCGTACAGTGGCGATGAAAAACTGGAAAAAATTGTAAATTTATTAAAAGAAGGAAAATCGGTTGCTGTTGTTTCTGATGCGGGAACTCCGGGGATTTCGGATCCGGCATACAGTCTTATAAAAAGAGCTATAGAAGGAAATGTGAAAATTGTGCCGATACCGGGCGCATCCAGTTTGCTTGCCGCTATAGTCATGAGCGGAAAGCCGATGCATAATTTTTTGTACTTGGGATTTTTGCCGCTTAAAAAAGGCAGGCAGACATTGTTGAAATCGCTTGCCGAAGAGCATCGCACGATTGTGATTTTTGAGGCTCCGCACAGAATACTCAGAACGTTAAGCGATCTTAAGGAATATCTTGGAGATCGTGATATAGCGGTTTGCCGTGAAATTACGAAAATTTATGAAGAGGCTTTACGAATGAAAATTTCGGAAGCGATTGTCCATTTTACAAAAACAAAACCAAGGGGGGAATTTGTGTTAGTGATTTGAGGGATTTTGGGGCTCGAACTATTTTTTGAAAACAGTCCGAACCCCCTTTTTGGCATGTTGTCTGTTTGTGGCGGGTTAGAGATTTTTGGGATATTGCATGAAGATGTTGGTCCAACGGGGAGTTTCCCACGAGACGGCAAAGAAAGTTCCTGCCATCATGACAAGCTCCGGCGGGTAGACCGGCCAGTAGGGATAGACTTTGGACATGGGCATCGTCCAGACGTCGAATCCGTGCGAGGACGAGAAGTCGATGTTGTCCGCATACGCCCACACCTTTACCGGCATTTGCTCGAGAGAGTAAGGAATTGTGATCGTCATATCCTCTGTGACGAGGAAATAGAAGTATTCATTTGTACCTTCGTACAGGATGAAGACTTCGCCGGCATTTTCGATGTAGAGTTTGCCGGTTGCGACCACTTCACCCACGCAGTCGGGATCATCAAGGTCAACTTTCCCGTCCTTGTCGTCATCGTACATGTTACTGCAGTTGTTTTCCTCGGGAGGAGGACCTTCTTCCTGCGGCGGCGGGGTTGTGTTTACGCACTTGCCGAGGTTGTCGCAGGTTTTGCCGCTGGCACAAGTTCCGCAAGAGCCGCCGCACTTGTCACCGCCACACTCCTTGTTGGAACAAGCCGGCGTGCAAGGGAA
>Ga0155921_143_pt1 | contig 20366 bp, 33 predicted proteins | sample RifCSPlowO2_01_FD_107575 | JGI IMG/M metagenome (GOLD analysis project Ga0155921, IMG submission 107575) | Candidatus Peregrinibacteria bacterium RIFCSPLOWO2_01_FULL_39_12 | reverse complement strand
GTTTATTTCATCGCTCATGCCTATGAATCCTATTAAAACAAGGTCGTTTTCCACAAAATTTTCGTTGTATGTTTGTAATCTTTTTAGCGGGAGGCCTTTGTAAGCGGATGCCAGTATCTTTTGACCTTGTTTGTTTAATTTTTCAAATTTTTTCTTTAATTTTCGGCGGAGTGCCGGGGTTATGTTTATTTTTTTGTTGTCAATTAACAGGCGTGTGCATTTTTCAAGTATGTTTTTTGGATTTCCTTTTGTGAATGCGAAAATTTCCTGCGAATCTTTGTTTAAAGCGACCACTGTTGATAATTTTTTTTCTTCATTTGATGGGAGGTCTGAGATTATTTCGTAATCCGCTTTAATTTGAAAGTCGCTTATTTCGCAGTTTCTGAAAAAAGACAAAACAATATCTTCGAGCGGTTTTGTTTTGCGGTAGCGGCATAAGGCTATTGTGGTTGCAATCAGTTTTATTGCGTCTATATCTGCGAGATGTTTTTTTTCTGTGCGCGAAATTTCTTTTGTTTCGTCGTTTTCTATGTGCGCCAATGCGCTTGATGGGTCGACGATCACTTTACATCCGCCCAAAACAATTGTTTTTACAGTGTTTATGTTGTTTGTAAGAATTCCTGTTACTCCCATGCAAATCGCAGATGTGTTCGCGAGGCGCGGGTTTAATCTTCCAAAAACTTTCGTAATAGTGTTTATAGCTATTAAGCTTACAGGGATTGCCGACAAGATTACTGTGCCTAGTTGTGCAAGTGTTGAATTTTCCATTTTCCAATTTCTTTATGGTTCCCCGAAAGCAGGACTTTTGGGACTTTCATTCCTTTAAAAACTTCCGGTCTTGTGTATACGGGATATTCCTTTTTTCGTTTTAGCGCTTTTGAAAAGGAGTCGTTTATGTGCGAACTTTCTTTGCCGATTACTCCGGGGAGCAACCTTGATATTGCGTCCACCAAAATCATTGCGGGCAGTTCACCGCCCGTTACTACGTATTTCCCGATTGATATTTCTTCATCCGCAAATTTTTCGATTATGCGCCGGTCGATGCCTTCGTAGCGGCCGCATATTAAAATAAGTCCTTTATTTTTGGTTTTTTCATATTTTTTTGCGAGGCGTTCGGCTTTTATTTGTGTGAAAATTTCGCCGCTTGGGCTTAGGAAAATAACGGCGCCTTTATTGAGTTTTTTTACATGTTTAATTGCGTCGTATAGCGGTTGGGGCGTCATAACCATTCCTGCACCTCCTCCAAACGGTATGTCATCCACTTTCTTATGTTTATCTTTCGAAAATTTTCGTATGTCGTGTGTGCAGATTTTTATTAGCTTATTTTTTTGTGCGCGCTTGATTATGCTTTCACTGAAATATGAATCGAAGGATGACGGAAAAATTGTAAGTATATCGAATCGCATTGCTGGTGGTTATGGCTATTTCCCTGTATGTGTCGATTATAGCTTATTTTACAAAAATGTTCTTCGCAAGAGTTTCGATCTTTGGAACCAAAAGAGTTGTACAGGCGCCTAATCCTATGATTAGCCATTCCATTGGAGAGAGCGGTGTTGTCTTGAAGATGTTTTGCATAAACGGAGTATAAATTACTATAAGTTGCAGAACAAAGGAAATGGCGACTGCCATGAGAAGATGTTTATTTGAACCGATAGAAGATAATTTGAATTTTTTTGTTTCTTTGCAGATGAAGGCGAAAAATATTTCGAATAAGACTATTTGCGTAAATACCATAGTTCTTGCGTGGGAGTTTATATCCAGGGCATACGAATTTATCCCGGCAGCTTTGTCTATGCTTAATCCGTAAACGTAAATCGCGAAATTAACAATTATTTGTATTATCAAAACAATTATTATCGGATGCGAGAATTTTTTTAGAATATTTTCGTTTTTTGGGTGCGGTTTATTTTGCATGATGTTTTTATCTGCGGGGGAGCGGCCAAGTGCGAGTGCCGGCAGGGAGTCTGTTGCTAGGTTTATCCATAAAATTTGCAGGGGTAAAAGAGGGAGAGGGTAGCCGGCGACTGTGATAAACCCCACTATCAAAATTTCGGCGAAATTTGTTGAAAGCATGTATTTTACGAAGGACAGAATATTTTGATATATTCGCCTACCTTCTTTTATTGTGTTTACTATCGTTACGAAGTTGTCGTCTTTTAATACGATATCAGCCACTTCTTTTGTGGCATCGGTGCCTTTTATGCCCATTGCTATTCCTACGTCGGCATGTTTAAGAGCTGGTGCATCGTTTATTCCATCTCCTGTTACCGCTACTATTTCTCCTTCTCTTTTGAGCAAATCAACAATCCTGTATTTATGCTGGGGTTTTGTTCTGGCAAATATGTCAGTTTCGTAGATTGCTTTTTTAAGCTCTGAGTCGCTAAGTAAATCTATTTCATCGCCCGTGATGACTTTTAAATTTTTCAGCCCGATTTTCCCCGCGATAGCTGAAGCTGTAATCGGGTTGTCGCCTGTAATTATTTTAATTTTTATGCCGGCATTTTTTGCAATTTCCATGGAGGATTTTACGGCTTCTCTTGGAGGATCCATCATCCCAACCATCCCCACAAAAATTAAGTCGTTTTCATCAAAATCGTTTATATATTTTTTGTAAGCGAATGCAAGAACTCTTAGCGCTTTTTTTGAATATTCCTCCGCGGATTCTTTAATTTTGTTTTTATGCGAGGTTTCAAGTTTTTGGATTTTTCCGTTTAATAAAATGCGGCTGCATCTTTTTAAAATTTCTTCGTATGCGCCTTTTGCCATTATTTCTTTGTGACCTTGTATCTCGTGCAAACTGCTCATCATCTTTCTTTCCGATGTGAAAGTATTTTCGTCCAAATCTTTGTATTGTTTGATGAATCGCGCTTTTCTTGCGAGTATTTTTAGGGCGATTTCCGTCGGGTCGCCAATTATATTTTTCCCTATGAATGAGTTGTTGCAGTTTTCACATATTTCCAAGAGTTTTTTTTGTTCCGGTGTTTCGAGTTTTATTTCTTCATCGAATAAATATCCGACTCCATGGATTTTGGCTTCTTTAAATCCTGCATTTACGACTGTTACGGTCATTTCATTCATTGTCAGAGTGCCTGTTTTGTCCGAACAAATTACCGTTGTTGCTCCGAGTGTTTCTATGGCGTTCATTTTGCGCACTATTGCTTGTTCTTTTGCGAGGAGCTGGATTCCGAGCGCCAGTGTGAGTGTTACGATTATCGGGAGACCTTCAGGAATTGCCGATACGCCCATGGCTACCGATGTCATAAGCATGTTCAGTATGGAAATTCCGCGGAGGCTTCCCACTATGAATAATATTGAGATGAGAATTAGCACAGCTATTCCAATTTTTTTGCTTAATGTGTCTATTTGAATTGCGAGAGGGGAGCGGTCACGTTCTTCTTTTGCAACAAGGTTTACGATTTTGCCGAATTCCGTTTTTGATCCTGTGAATATGACTTTTCCGATTGCACGTCCCGCAGTTACCAATGTTCCTCTAAATAAGAGACCTTGCTTCCCTTTTGCTTTTTTTTTGTTTACCGAAAGACTTTCCCCCGTTAAAACGGATTCATCTACTATCAGTGAAAAGGCTTCTATGATTTCTATGTCTGCGGGTATTTTTTCTCCTTCCTGAAGGATGACTATATCGTTTGGAACAAGTTCTCTCGCTTCAATTTGCAGTTCCTGGCTGTCTCTTATAACTGTCACTACGGGTATTATCATTTTTTTAAGCGCGTTTACCGCGTTTTCCGCTTTATATTCCTGAGTGAACCCTATTATTGCGTTAATAATGACTATGGCGAAAATAGCGATGCCGTCAGTAGTTTCTTTTAAGAAGATGGAGACACTGCCGGCTATTATTAGAATGATTATCAGAAAAGAGGAAAATTGGGACAATAAAATACGCAAAACGGTATAGTCCTTTTTTGTGGGGATTTCGTTGTAGCCGTATTTAAGAAGGTTTTGATGTGCTTGGGAGCTTGATAGACCGGTTGCGAGAGGGGAAATTGAAGAATTAGACATAGGCGTTGGAGGAAGGAGAGATGGTGTTTTTGCTTTGCAAAAACAATTATTGGCTAGGGCAAAACTTTGTTTTGCATGTGAGATACGAAAATTATTGTAACAGAATATTAGTGGGGTACAACGAAAAGAGTGAAAGGAGGATAAGGTGTTTTGCTTCGCAAAACTTTTGATTGGCTAGGGTAAAAATCTCAAAGAGATTTTTACCTCTTACTGAACTGAGGTGCTCTTCTGGCACGTTTTAAGCCGAATTTCTTGCGTTCTTTTATTCTTGAGTCACGTGTCAGAAGACCGGCTTTTTTTAATGTTGGTCTGTTTAACGGATCAACCTGTGTTAATGCTTTTGATATTGCGTGTCTTAGGGCTTCCGCCTGTGAGGTAACCCCCCCACCATAAATTTGTGCCACTATGTTAAATCTTTGTAAATTTCCAGTGAGTGTTAAAGGTGATTTTATGATTCCATGAAGTGTTTTTACGGTGAAATAATTTGTTATCGGCCTTTCATTTATAGTGATTTCTCCCGTGCCTTTTAACAATTGTACTTTTGCTATCGCGGTTTTCCGTTTTCCGCATCCATAATAATATTTTCCTTTTGACGGACTTGGTTCCGTTTTAGTCTCCTCTTCAATTTCAATTTTTTTAGTTTTTCCTCTAGGCATTGTTTTATTGTTATATATCTAGTGATATGGGGTTTTGGGCTTCATGTGGGTGTTTGTCGCCTTCGTAAAGTTTCAGATTATTCATGAAAGCTTTTCTTAGTTTGTTTTTCGGAAGCATTCCAAATACTGCCAATTTAACCAATTGAGTTGATTTTCTGGAGAATAATTCTTTTGCAGGCAATCCTTTTATGGCTCCCGGGTATCCGGAGTGCGTGTAATAAATTTTGTCTGTCCATTTTTTACCCGTAAGATGAATTTTTTCTGCATTTATTACAATTACGCCGTCTCCACAAGCCATATGCGGCGTAAAGTTTGGATTGTTTTTGCCTCTAAGCCTGGCAGCTATTTTTGCAGCCATACGTCCTAAAGTTTTATCTTTGGCATCTACGATGTACCATTTAATTTCTGGTTTTTTCGTTTCTGATTTCTTTGTGTTCATATAACGTTAAGTTAGTTCAATTTGTACTACAGGAGCGTTGTCTCCGGCTCTGTATCCCAGTTTTGTTATTCTTGTGTAGCCGGAATTTTTATCTTTATATCTTTCTACCAAAACCTCTAAAATTTTTCGTGAACTGTTTTCGTGCTGGAGCAATCTTTCCAATTCTCTTATAGCGTGGACTTTGTCTTTATTTTTTCCTATTGATATCAATCTTTCTACGAATGGCTGTACGGCTTTTGCTTTTGCCGCTGTTGTCTTGATTTTTTCGTAAACTATTATAGACATTGCTAAATTCCGTATGATTGCACCTAACTCAATTTTAGGAACTCCTAGTTGTGTTTTCTTTACCTTATGTCTCATTTATGTGAAAAATGTTATGAAACTTATTCTTCTGTTAAAGTTAAACTTTTCTTTTCTAATGCCGAGCTGACTTCGGTTAATGCTTTTTTCCCGAATCCTCTCAGGTTTGATAACTTGCTTTCCGTACATTTCGATAACTGTTCAATTGATCCTATTCCTCCGTTTATAAGCGCGTTTAGCGTTCTTGGCGAGAATCCTAGAATTTCAATCGGAGTGTAGGATTCCTGAGCAGGCTTGCTTAATTGCTGTTGTTGTTCTTTTTCTAAAATAGTTTTGATGTCAGACATATAGTCGGCTTCAATCATTATATTTTCCGTGTTGAATAAATTGAAATATGATTGAAGAATATTTGATGCAAATTTTAACGCATCTTCCGGCGTAATTGCACCGTTTGTCTTTATTTCAAAAGTTAACTTGTCCAGATTTGTCATTTGTCCTACACGAGTCGCTTCTACGTCGTAGCGAACTTTTTCAACAGGGGAGTAAAGTGCATCTAAAAGTATGATCTTTGGGTCTGTTTCATCCTTTTGTCTTAGTTGTGCAGGGATATAGCCTACGCCTTTTTCTATGCGTAATTCCATCTTTAAATGAGTCCCTTTTTCGATTGTGCAGATGTGTTGATCTTTATTTAAAACTTCCACATCCGACGGGCAGTCAATGTCTTCTCCTGTAACTTCTCCCGCCTTATTTACGTTTAATGTTATGACTGAAGGTTCTTTTGTCGTTTTCCTGATATTAAGCAATTTAAGATTCAGAGTGATATCGAGGACACTTTCTTTTACGCCTTTCACTGCAGAATATTCATGATTAACCCCCTCAATTTTTATTCCAGTAACACAAGCGCCCGGAAGTGAAGACAGAAGAACTCTTCTTAACGCATTCCCAAGGGTTACACCATAGCCTGTTGGCAACGGGCTTAAAGTGAAGACTACATGGTTATCCCCAACCGTCTCGGTTTTTATTTTAGGGATACCTATTTCTTCTTGGATTTGATGCATTTTAAGCAATTGTTAGTTTATAATAATTAGAACTATAATTGTTTTGAATAGAACTCTGTAATTAGATGGTGTTCGATGATTTGCTCGATATCGTCTTTATCGGGAATCCCTGTTACTTCGCATTTTAGTGAAGATTGATCGGATTTAAGCCATTTTGGCGCTTTGTATTTTGCTTTTTTTGCTTCATCAAATAATTTTGAGGCTTTGTGTTTTTCTTTTATTTCAAATTTGTCTCCGACGTGGATTTGAATTGACGGGATAGTTGCTTTTTTGTCGTTAAGTTTGACCAGTCCATGATTTACCATTTGTCTTGCTTGAGGTCTTGTGGAGGCAAATCCTGCTCTAAATACTGCGTTGTCTAATCTTTGTTCAAGCAGGCGTAAAAATTGAAAACCCGTTATTTCGCTGCTTTTGCTTGCCAAGCGAAAGTAATTTCTAGATTGTCTCTCTGTGATTCCATATAAAAATCTGGCTTTTTGTTTTTCTCTTAATTGTTTGTTGAATTCCGACAGTTGGGTAAAGTGTTTTTGTCCATGCATGCCCGGTTTGAAATTTTTCTTATTGAAAGATTTGCTTTTACTTCCCGGATTAGGGAATAAAATTACGCCGAGCCTTCTGGACACCCTAGTTATTGGACGAGTATATCGTGACATGAATTGATTTGGTTTATATTATTTATTGTTAGACTCTTCGTGCTTTTTTGTTTCTGCATCCGTTGTGGGGGATTGGGGTTGTATCGGTTATTGAAACTATGTCCAATCCTTTTGCGCTTAATCCTCTAATTGATTGTTCTCGGCCGCTTCCTACGCCTTTTATGTATACATGAACTCTTTGTAATCCAAATACTTTTGCTTTTTCTGCCGCGTTCTCTGCGGAGACTTGTGCTGCGTAAGGCGTTGCTTTACGAGCTCCTTTGAATCCGCTTGAGCCTGCGCTTCCCCATGCAACAACATCTCCATTCGGTTCTGTTATTGTAACAATCGTGTTGTTATATGAAGCCTGAACGTAAACGTTGCCAGCTTCCATAAGTCTTCTTTTTGCTTTTTTTGTTGTTTTCTTTATCTCTTTTTTTGAGTCTTTTTTCTCTTCTTCTTTCCCTTTCTCTTGTTTTTTTACTTCTTCCGCCATTTTTTTAGTGTTAATGATTGGCTGTTATTGTTTGATTATTTTTACTTGGCAACAATCTTCTTGTTTGCAACTGTCTTCCTTCTTCCTTTTCTTGTTCTGCAATTGCATTGTGTGCGCTGACCTCTTACCGGAAGACCTTTTTTGTGTCTTATCCCTCTGTAGCATCCAATTTCCTGCAATCTCTTGATGTCCATTGCAGTTCTTCTTCTAAGATCGCCTTCCGTTGGAAGTCTTTCTATAATTTCGCGTAGTCGTATTACTTCAGGTTCGGATAATTCCTGGACTTTTTTATCCTTATTTACATTTGCCTCTTTTATAATTTTTGCGCTTAATTTGCGGCCAATCCCGTGGATTGCCGTTAATCCCACTTCTATACGTTTCTCTTTTGGTAGATTTATTCCTGAGATACGAGCCATGGTGGTTTAATTAAATACTAGTTAAGCTTAAACTCTGTTGTAGTCAAAGTTTAATTTGGTTATCCTTGTCTTTGTTTATGTCGTTTGTTTTCGCAAATGACGCGAATAACTCCGTTGCGCCTTACGATTTGGCATTTCTGGCAAATTTTTTTTACTGATGCTCTTACTTTCATTGTGGTTTTCCGCTAGATCTATATGTTATGCGACCTTTGGTAAGGTCATACGTGCTTAGTTCTACTGTGACCTGGTCACCCGGTAAAATTTTGATAAAGTGCATTCGCATTTTTCCCGCCAAGTGAGCCTTTACTACCGTTCCATTGTCGAGGGCAACTTTGAATTCTGTGCCCGGTAGTGCTTCAGTTACTTTTCCTTGGACTTGTATAGTGTCCTCTTTTCCCATGTGAATGCCGTTTTTAGCAAATTTTGACGAAAAAAGCTTTTGGATATTACATTATATATTCATCTTATGCAAGAGATTTTTTTGATTAGTCGAATTCCCATATTTTTATAGTTTTTTACAGTTCTGTAAGGACTTCGTTGCCATTTTCTGTGATTAAAAATGTGTTTTCCACCTGAACTGCATCTGAATAATCCGTTGTAGTGAGTGTCCATTTGTCGGGAGATAGGCGCATTTTTCCCGTACCTACTGCGAAAATTGGTTCTATGGCCAGTGTCATTCCGGGTTTTAAAATTGGACCGGGTGTTCCATCCCAATAGTTTAATATTATGGGTTCTTCGTGTAGTCGATGTCCTATCCCATGTCCTGTTAAATCTTTTACTATGTGAAATCCGGCATTTCCCACTATTTTTTGAATTGTTTTGCCTATTTCGTTGAGATGTAATCCCGGTTTTAGTATATCGGTTACTTTATTTAATGCTTCGTGTGCCGTTTTGATTAGTCGCTTACGTTCACTGCTTGAAGATTTCCCTATAATTATTGATCTTGCCGCATCGGCGTACATCCCTTCATAAATTACTCCGCAATCTATAGTTAGAAGATCTCCTTCCTGCATAATTTTATCTTTTTTCGGGATTCCGTGGACTATAACTTCATTTATGCATGTGCAAAGTGTTGCCGGAAATCCTCGATATCCTTTAAATGCGGGAATAGCGTTTCTTTTTCTTATTAAATTTTCCGCGAATGAGTCCAATTCAAGTGTGGACATTCCGGGTTTGGCGAATTTGCAGGTTTTTTCCAAGGCTTCCGCGAGAATTTTCCCGCTTATTTTCATTGAACGTATTTCTTCCTCAGTTTTAATTTGAATTGGCATAAGGTGTCTCGCTAAGCGGGACGGCTCTTTATTAGCAACTCCTTATGAGTTGCTTGGTGGAGGCATTATACCATCCAACGCTTTAAAGGCTAGAATTTCAACTTCTTTAATCGTTGGTTCTCCGTCAATTTTAATTAAATTGTCTTTGTAGATGTTTATTGTCGGGATTGTTTCTTTTTCAAAAGCTTCCAACCTTGTTTTTATCGCTTCCGGATTGTCGTCGGCACGGGTTACAAGTTCTCCGTTACATTCGCAAGAACTGTTTGTATATGTTGTCGGATATACGTTTTTGCAAGATTTACAAACTCGGCGGGTGGCCAATCGTTTGAACGCTGTTTCTTTTTTTATATCTATAAGTACTGCTTTGTAAGTTCGATTATGTTTTTTAAGAAGCTCGTTTAAAGACTGCGCTTGTTCTACTTTTCTTGGGATCCCATCAAAAAGTACCGCCGTATTTTTCGGAAGTTTACTCATGAAATCTTCCACTATCTCCATAACGACTTCGTTTGGGACTAAGTGACCGGCTTCGATTATTGATTTTACTTTGTGTCCAAGTTCGGAATCTTCTTGAGCTAATGCGCGCAAAGCTCCGCCGGTTTCAAATATTCTCATCCCATATCTTTCGGCGGCTGATTTGCCTAACGTGCCTTTCCCGGCTCCCTGCATGCCAAAGAAAATCAGGTCCATATTAATAAAATTTGCCGTAATCGTGCATTTGAAGTTGGGCGTTTGTTTGCCGTATTAAATCTAAAACTACTCCAACTATGATTATTATTCCGGCTCCGGAAATAAGAAGTGATACTGTCCCGATGCTTGTTGATTTAAAGAGATATTGGATAAGGATCGGAAGAACGGCTATCAATCCTAAAAATGTTGCTCCGAAAAATGTAAGCCTGCCGGAAGTTAGTCTTAGGTAGTCGGCGGTTTGTACTCCCGGACGGATTCCCGGAATATATCCGCCTCTTTTTTGTATATTTTCAGCCACTTGTTCCGGATTAAATGTGATTGAAACGTAGAAGAACGTAAAAGCTACCACTAAAAGGAAATAAACTATTAAATAAAGGATTGTGCTTGGCTGGAACAATGTTGTTAATGAGGCTCCAAATGTTCGTAGCCATGGTGAGCTTGCGTTTACCAAAAATTGTCCGATTATTCCCGGAAAGCTTACAAGCGCTACCGCAAAGATGATCGGAATCATTCCCGCCTGATTGATTCTTATGGGAAGAGAAGCTTGATCGCTTTTTGCTCTGATTCCTCTTCCCGCATATGTGATAGGAATAAGCCTTGCGGCTTCAGTAACCAATATTACAATGGTTGTTAAAATTATTGTTAAAAGTGTAACGACTATAAATGGTATGATTTTGCTTTCATCTCCTTGCGCCAAAAATAAATTTTGACCTACCATTTGCGGAATGCTTGAAATTATTCCTGTAAAGATAAGGAGTGAAATGCCGTTTCCTATGCCATTTTCGGTTATTTGTTCTCCCATCCATACAAGTAAAATCGTTCCCGCCGAAATTGTAAGCATTATTGGGAGAATTGTTGCCGGATTGTTGATGTTTTCAATGATTGGAATTTGAGTTTGTGAATTTAGAAGGACGATCATTCCGTAAGACTGCAAGAATGCGAGTGGAAGTGTTAACCATCTTGTGTATGAGTTTAATCTTCTTCTTCCCATTTCTCCTTCTTTTGAGATGCTTTCAAGTTTCGGAATTACTACTGTAAGAAGCTGGATTATGATGGATGCGTTAATATATGGAGAAATTCCCATCAATACGATTGAGAAGTTTTCGGTGCTTCCTCCCGTGAGCAAGCTGAACATTTGTAAAAGTTCGTTTCTGCTTGCAAACGCTTTGAGGCTTTCGGTGTTGGCTCCCGGCACTGTGATATGAGCTATAAGCCTGTAAATGACTATTATTCCGACTGTGAAAAGAATTTTTTTGCGTAGATCCTTGGAGTTCCAGATTTGACTTAGGTATTTAAACATTTTTGAGGGGTTTTACTTTTCAGCTAGCTCCGCCGGAGGCGGAGTGGGTGAGAGTATGATAAGCTTTCCTTTCCTTGACTCAATTTTTTTAATTGCTTCTTTGGATGCTTTATCTACTGTTATTTCGAATGTTTTTGTAAGTTCGCCGTCACCCAGTAGTTTAACAGGTTTATTTTTTTTGGGAATAAGTTTTTTTTCAAATAAATTTTCTTTTGTGATTTTTGCATTTTCTTCGAATATGTTCAATTTACCAACATTTACTACCTGATAGGTTACGCAGTTTGGATTTTTGAATCCTTTTAATTTTGGCATTTTGCGAAGCATTGGAGTTTGTCCGCCCTCAAATCCGGGACGCAACGTTCCTCCGTTTCGAGCCTTTTGACCTTTGATTCCTTTCCCGCTATATGTGCCATGACCGGAGCCGTTTCCCCGTCCTATTGTTTTTTTGCGTTTTCTTCCCAATTTGCTGCTTAAGTTCAGTAATGACATTAGTTAATTTAAGTTAGGTGATTTTATGATTTATTGTGCCGGAGTTTCTGCTTTTTCAGGTGTCGGTTTTTGCTCTTTTTCTACGTGTGGTTTAAGTTGTGGTTGCGGAGCCTGTTTTCTTCTTTCCGCCTCTATTCCCGCTCTTTTTATCATTGCCGGATTTTGTTTTAACATACTCAGCGCTAAAAATACCGCTTTTGAATTATTCACTTTATTACTTGTTCCAAGGGCTTTGCTTAAGATGTCTTTTACGCCTGTTAATTCCAATACTTTTCTTATTGTTCCTCCGGCTATAAGTCCCGTACCTTGAACTGCCGGCATCAGCAGTAATTTTGCCGCTTTGTATTTTACTTGTATTCGATGAGGAATGGTTGTTCCGTTCATTACTACGGTAAGCATGTTTTTTTTTGCCTTTGCGATAGCTTTTTGAATTGCGCCTGTAACTTCGTTCGATTTCCCAATCCCGAGTCCCACTCTTCCTTTTTTATTTCCGATTGCAACGGTTGCTCTAAATCTTAATTTTCTACCTCCTTTAACCACTCTTGTTACACGGTCAATTTGTATAACTTCTTCTTCAAACTCTTTTGGTTCTCTGTGAACGAATCCTCCTCTTTTTGATGCTGGTCTTGACATGATAATGTGTTATATGGTGTCCCGATTAGCGGGATTTTTTTTGGTTAGGACCGAGCGAAACTCGGTCTTTTAAAATTGTAATCCTTCTTCACGAGCGCCGTCGGCGACAGCTTTAACTCGTCCGTGATATTTGCAACCGTTTCTATCAAAAACTACTTTGGTTACCCCTTTTTCTTTGGCTAATTTTGCGACTTGCATTCCAATCTCTTTCGCTTTTTCTGTTTTTGTTCCTTTTGATTTGCTCTTTAGATCTGAAGCTGAAACTAAAACAGTTCTTTTTTCATCATTTACTATTTGTGCATGAATATGCGATAGGCTTTTATATACAACTAATCTTGGGCGATCTAAAGTCCCATTGATCTTTTTTCTTATTCTTAGGTGTCTTCTTTTTTTAGCGTCTAATTTATTTGTAAACATCTTATTTGATTGTTATTATTTTAAGCTCCTCCTTTTGTGACTACAGCTTTTCCTGCTTTTCTTTGGATATGCTCGTCGATATATTTGATTCCTTTGCCTTTATATGGCTCCGGTGGTTTGAAGGATCTTATTTTTGCTGCAACTTCTCCAACCATTTCTTTATCTAATCCACTTATTGTTAAGATATTTTTCTTTGCCTCGTCCATTTTAAATTCTATGCTTGGCGGTGCTAGAAATTCTACCGGATGAGAGAACCCAAGTGTCATTGTTATTTTATTCTTGGTTGCTTGTGCCCTATATCCAATTCCGATAATCTCCATCTTTTTTTCAAATCCTTTTGTTACACCTTCGATCATGTTTGCGAGTAAATTTCTTGTAAGGCCGTGAAGTTCTCTGTTTTGTTGAGTATCGGACGGGCGAACAACTGTTAGGGTGTTATCTTTTATTTCAATCTGCATGTTCTCATGGAACTTTTTTTGAAGTTCTCCTTTTGGTCCTTTAATCTTTATTGTAGTTCCTGATAGTTCCACTACTACCCCATTTGGGATTTGTACAGGTTTTTTGCCTACTCGTGACATAATTTTAGTTGTTAGTTAGGATATTTCACAGATTATTTCTCCTCCCAAGTTTTGTTTCCGCGCTTCCATGTTTGTCATAACTCCTTTTGAAGTGGAGATGATGGCTATTCCAAGCCCGCTTTTTATTTGTCTGATGTCTGTTCTTTTAATGTAAATTCTTTGTCCCGGTTTGCTGATTCTTGTAAATGTCGAGAATGGGGCGTTTTCCTCAAGTATTATGTTTATAGTTTTCTTCTCCTTATCGGCTGTAATTTCAAAATCTTTAATTACGTTTGTGTTTTTTAATATCTTTACGATATTTTCTTTCATTTTTGAATGTGGAACAGTAATGAGATCATGATCCGCATGTATTCCGTTTCGTATCCTTGTTAATAAGTCTGCTATTGGGTCTGTGTACATAAGTATGATTTAATTTAGGTTAGTATGGAAATCGCAAAGCGATTTCTGTTACCAAGATGATTTTTTTACTCCCATTACTTTTCCTTCTCTTGCAAGTTCTCTAAAACAGATTCTGCAAAGTGCAAATTTTCTCATATATCCTCCCACTCTTCCGCATTTTCTGCATCTGTTGTAAACACGGGTTGGAAATGTGATTTTTTTGCCTTCCGCAAATTGTTTTGTAGAAAGTACTTTTCTCCTTTCCGTCTTAATTTTAAGTGATAGTTTTGCCATAAGGCTTTAATTATTTTTTTTATCGGGTTTTTTAAAAGGAAATCCAAGTGCTTTAAAAAGTTCCAGTCCTTTTTTGTCGGTTTTTGCGTTTGTAATTATGTTTATTTGCAATCCGTGCAATTTAATTACGTCGTCCGGACTGATTTCCGGGAATACAGTGTGTTCTTTGAATCCTATCGCGTAGTTTCCGTGTCCGTCGAATGCTTTGTCCGATAAACCTCTAAAATCTCTTACGCGGGGGAATACGATATTTACCAGTTTATTTAAGAAGTCATACATCCTTTTTCCTCTTAGAGTCACCATTACTCCCGCCGGTTCATTTTCTCTGACTTTGAAGTTTGAAATAGCTTTTTTTGCTTTTGTAACAATTGGGCGCTGACCTGTTATTTTTGTAATGTTTTCTACGACGTTTGAATAATCTTTATTGTGAGTTTTTATATATGTGCCAATTCCCGAGTTTACCACTATTTTCAGAACTTTCGGATTTGCCATTGTGTTTTTCAACCCAAGCGTTTCTTTTAGCTTTGGAGCTATTTCCGTGTAAAATCTGGTTTTTAGATCAATTAGTTTTGTCATATTATTTCTTAACTATTTTATCGAGAGTTTCTTTACATTTTTTGCATATTCTTTGTTTTTTCCCTGTTGCCAGTTTTTTGTATCCGACTCTTGTTTTTTTATCGCAGTGAGGGCAGACGACCATTGCGTTTGAAGCATTCATTGGAGCTTCAAATTGAATACGTTCGCCAGCTTTTTGTTGAGTTTTTTTGATGTGTTTTGTTTTTAAATTGATTTTTTCCACCACAACTTTATTTTGTTTGGTCATTGCTTTCAGAACTTTTCCTTTTTTGCCCTTGTCTTTGCCGGTGATTACTACTATTTGGTCGTTTACTTTGATTTTCATGATGATAAATATTACAAAACTTCAGGTGCTTGAGATATTATTTTTTGAAATCCAAGTTCGCGCAGTTCCCTTGCCACCGGACCGAATACACGTGTTCCTTTTGGTTGATTCTCTTTATCTACAATTACTACTGCGTTTTCATCAAATCTTATGCTTGTTCCGTCTCTTCTGTGAAATTCTCTTTTCTGTCTTACTATTACGGCTCTTTCTACTGTTTTCTTTTTAACTAATCCTCGTACGCTTGCATCTTTAACCGTAACTATTATTACGTCTCCGAGTTCCGCATAGCGGGCGCGGGTGCCTCCCAGTACCTTTATACAGGAGACCATTTTTGCTCCCGAGTTATCCGCTACATTTAGATGTGTTCTTAACTGAATCATTTTTGTTGATTATTAGGTTGGATTATTGTCCATCTCTTGAGCTTGCTTAACGGTTTTGTTTCATAAATGGTTACCTCGTCTCCTATCTCAAATTTTTTATTTTCAGGATTATCTACATAAAACTTTTTTGAAACTTTAAATTTTTTCTTATATTTTGGATGAATTTTGTATGAATCCACACGAACTACTAGTGTTTTTTGCTGTTTATTGCTGGAAATTACCGCTTTTTTATACCTCATGTCTTTGTGAATTATTAATTGTGGTTTTTATCCTTGCTATATATTTTTTATAATTTCGTATCTGATGTGTATTTTTCGACTGTCCATTCTTAACATCATATGCGTATTTGAACAAGTCTTTTTCAGCTAAACGCAGTTCATCTTGCAGTTTTTTCGGGTCCGTTTTTTTTAATTCTTCAAGTGTTTTCATGTTTAAATTTCTTTACTGTTAACAAATCTACATTTTACCGGCAATTTATGTGCGGCAAGGCGTAAAGCTTCTTTTGCTGATTTGGCGTCCACACCTTCCATTTCAAATATTACTGATCCCGGTTTTACCGTTGCTACAAAAACTTCCGGCGATCCTTTTCCGCTTCCCATCGGTACTTCCGCCGGTTTCTTTGTCAGTGGCTTGTGAGGAAAGATAAGGATCCATGTTTTACCTCCGCGTTTTGTGTATCTGGTCATACTTCTTCTTGCCGCTTCTATTTGCCTTGAATTAATTTCTCCGCTTTCCACTGATTTCAGGCCGTATGTGCCGAACGTAATTCTGTTGTTTCTTGTGGCAACACCTTTCGTGTCCGATCTGCCTCTGAATTGTTTTCTGTGCTTTTGCTTTTTTGGCTGTAACATGATTTAGGATTGTTTAATTTCTTCAATTTGTTCCAATAGTTTCGCTTCCATATCTTTTTTAAATACGTCTCCTTTGTATATCCAAACTTTAATTCCTATTTTCCCGTAAGTCGTGTATGCGGTTACGCTTGCATAATCAATGTTTGCCCTGAATGTTTGTAGAGGAATCTTCCCTTTTGAGAAGAATTCTCCTCGAGAAATTTCAACTCCGTTCAGTCTCCCCCCCAAATAAATTTTTACTCCGATTGCCCCTGCTTCCATGGTCTTTTCAATGGCCATTTTTGAGGCTCTTCTATAAGAAACTCTTTTTTCGACTTGTACTGCAAGGTTGTCTCCTACAATTCTTGCATCCAGCATTGGTTTTTTGATTTCTTTGATGTTGATCGCAAAAGTTTCCTTGAATTTTTTAGATAATGTATCCTTTAATTTTTCTATTGTTTCGCCGCCGCGTCCTATAACCACTCCCGGTTTTGAAGTGTGAATGTTTATAATAACTTTTCCTTGAGTTCTCATTATTTCAACTTGAGCGACACCTTCTTCTTTCATCTGTTTATAGATGAGTTTCTCAATTTCCAAATCCTGGTGAAGCAATTTTGTATATGTCTTTTTTGAGGCATACCATTTTGAGTCCCAATCGCGTGTTATTCCCAATCTTATTATTTTTGGATTAACTTTATGCCCCATGTGTTAGTTGTTTTTTAGGTTTTATTGTTTTTTCCGGTTTTACCGGGCTTTCATTCGTAGCAAGTTTTACAGTTATATGAGACAGTGTTTTTCTGATAGGGTGGACTCTTCCTCTTGAAATTGAGACCCCTCTTTTGTATGTAGTTCCTGTCGTTACCAATATTTCTTTTATATAAAGTGATGCTTTTTTTTGCTTGAAATTAGTTTCTGCGTTTGCGGCTGCCGATTCTACCACTTTTTTAAGTATTTTTGCCGCTTTTTTTTGCGTAAATCTTAGTGTGTCTATAGCGTCTTGTACAGGTTTCATTCTTACGAGTTCCGCTACTAGGTTGGCTTTTTTTGGTGCGATTTTTGCGTTTCTTAATATTGATTTCATAATTTTTTATAATTTTTTATGCTGCAGAGTCTCCTTTTGCGAGTTTACCACCGTGTCCTCTGAATGTTTTTGTTGGGGAGAATTCTCCAAGTTTATGTCCAACCATATTTTCCGTGATGAATACCGGTATAAATTGTTTTCCGTTATGGACTGCAAACGTGTGCCCTACAAATTCCGGCGGGATATCGCACTTTCTCGACCATGTTTTAATTGGTTTTTTTTGACCCGTGCTGGTAAGCGTTTCAACTTTTTTTATCAGTTTCGGATCTATGAATGGGCCTTTTTTACTACTTCTTCCCATGGTTTGTTAGGTTATTATTTTGCTAAGTGTCTACTTCTTACTATCCATTTATTTGTATATTTTCGTTTTCTTGTTTTAAATCCGAGAGCCGGCATTCCCCATGGAGTTTTCGGATGTTTTAACCCGATTGAAGTTCGTCCTTCTCCGCCTCCATGCGGATGGTCTTTTGGATTCATGGCTTTACCTCTTACTTCCGGACGTCGTCCCATGTGCCTGCTTCTTCCGGCTTTTCCAATTACTATATTGTTATGCTCTGCGTTGCTTACTATTCCTATTGACGCGAAACAGCCTTTGCTTACCATCCTTATTTCCCCAGATGGCATTTGTAGCTGTGCATAAGGGCCTTCCAGTGATACAAGTTTTAGGCTTGTTCCTGCTGTCCTTGCAAGCTTGCCACCTTTTTTCTCGCATAATTCTACGTTGTGAATACTGTATCCAACCGGTATGTTTTTGAGTGTTATTCTGTTTCCGGTTTTTATCTTAGCTTTTTCTTTTGTCATTATGCTCGCTCCAACTTTTATTCCTTCCGGTGCTATGTGATATCTTTTTTCTCCATCTCTGTATATCACAAGCATTATGTACGCTGTTCTGTTTGGATCGTATTCGATTGCGGCAACTTTCCCTTCAATACCCAGTTTATCCGTTTGATTGAAGTCTACCATTCTGTACATCCTTTTTGCTCCGCTTCCTCTATGGCGTATCGTGATTTTCCCTCTGGAATTTCTGCCGGCATGTCTTTTTATGTTCGTCAATAATGATTTTTCAGGCCATGTCTTTGTAATTTCTTCAAAGGTCGATATGCTCATCTGGCGGACTCCCGGTGTTGTTGGTCTAAATTTTCGGATACCCATTGTTATTTCTTATGTTCTTTAATTTTACTTGGATCTATTGTTTTTTTACCTTTCAATGTGACTGTCGCTTTTTTGTATGAAGGGCGTTTTGCCCAGTCGAATTTGCCTTTCAAAACTCTTATTTTCTTTGGAACTATACTGGTTCTGACTGTTTTCGCGTCTACGCCGTACATCTCTTTTATAGCTCTTTTTATATCAATCTTTGTCGCATCTTTATTGACTAAAAATGTATATTTGCCGATAGTTTGTTCGAGTGAACTTTTTTCGGTTGTTATCGCCTGAATTATAGGTGAAAATCCTTTCATTTTACTTTGTTAAAGAAGACTCTGCAAAAGTACCATCTACCGTGTTGTCAGAAAATTTTGATTCTCGTGTACCGGATAGTACACTGCGGTCAAAATTTTCTTGCCGCCTTGTATTTGGTGCTTTTGCAGAGTCTTCTAAAAAAGTTTCCTTCATCTTTTCCACTGTTTTTTTAAGAAGAAGGATACTTCTATATTTTTGTAAATCGTGGATGTTTGCATAAGATGCTAAAATTGTTTTTGCAAATGCTATGTTTTTACTGGATTTTTGGATGTTCGGATCTTTTTCCGGAATAATAACTAATACATTTCTTTTTATTGGGAGCTTTTTTAGCATTTCAGCAAAGTCTTTTGTTCTTGGGTGCTCGGTTTTGTAATCTTCCAATGCGATTATTTCGTTATTTCTGGCTTTTTCCGATAAAGCTGAGAAAAGTGCTAATCTGCGTTGCTTTTTTGGCATGTCCTTTACAAAATTTCTTACGTTTCTTGGACCAAATGTTACACCGCCGCCTTTAAAGTGAGGTGCCCTTATGCTTCCTTGTCTGGCTCTTCCTGTATGTTTTTGTTTGTAAGGTTTTCTTCCTCCTCCTCTTACTTCTCCTTTAGTTTTTGCGTGTGCAATCGGTTTTCTTTTATTTGAAAGTTGTCTTTGAAGCGCTTGATGAATCAAATCTTTGTTAAACGGAATTTCAAAAATTTCTTTTGGAAGCTCCATGGTTCCGCTTTTTTCTCCGGATTGTTTGTAAATGTCTATTTTCATCTTATTTTTTAATACTTATTACTGTGCCGGTTGGACCTGGTGTAGGGCCTTTTAAGCAGATTATGTTATTTTCGATATCCAGTTTTATTACCGGAATATTTTTTAAAGTTGTTTTTGCCATCCCCATTCTTCCCGGAAGTTTTTTCCCTTTGTGTACTCTTCCCGGTTTTGCACGCGTTCCTATTGAGCCCGGCTCCCTGTTGAAGTGAGAACCGTGGGTTTTTGGTCCGCCTGCAAAGTGATATCTTTTTACTACTCCCTGGAATCCTTTTCCTTTGGATGTCGCGCTTATTTCTACAGATTCAATATCTTTTAAGCTTTCCAAGGAGATAAAATCGCCTTTTTTGTAATTTGCGATTTCTTCTTCTTTTATCCTGAATTCTTTCAGATATCTAAATTTTCTTGTTTTGCTAGGTTTTTTGAGTTTCAAAAATCCTAGGACTATCGCCGGATATCCATCTTTTTCTACTGTTTTTACTTGTGTGATTTCGTTTGGTTCACATTGTATGACAGTGATTGGGATCACGCGGCCATCATCTTGGAAGATGCGAGTCATGCCTATTTTTTTACCGAGTATTCCTGACATATTTTTTAGAGGTTAAGTTCCCATCCGATTGTAGATGGGGATGAGGAAAGATTTTCGGCAAACCCTTCCAGATGCTTTTAACTTAAAATTGTCAAAATGCCGTTAGAATATACAGATAGGGTTTTGGGTAGTCAATAGAATTTTTTTGGGTAGGGAAAACTATAAATCCCTCGAGGGTTTTTATGAATGTTCGTTCTGACAACTTGCGCTAAGAATTTTTAGTGGTATAATTCTGCCGAAATTCATTAACCACTTTAATTATGGCTTTAAAAGAAAATATTGATGCTGAGGATGGTCTTGATCATGTTTTGTC
>Ga0155921_132_pt1 | contig 24273 bp, 10 predicted proteins | sample RifCSPlowO2_01_FD_107575 | JGI IMG/M metagenome (GOLD analysis project Ga0155921, IMG submission 107575) | Candidatus Peregrinibacteria bacterium RIFCSPLOWO2_01_FULL_39_12 | reverse complement strand
AGCATCCAGTCGGATAGTTTTTCTTTAATTATTGCTGACGACAAAGATGATTTGGCGGTTGTTTTTTACAATCAAAATTTCGGTCAGAATGCAAAACAAATTGCTTATAACAGCAGTATAAATGCGTTTTTCCCGGGAGTTTATGTCCAGCCGGCTTCATCTTCACAAAAATATTCTTTAACAAAAGCTTTATCGCGTTCATCAAACAATGAGCCCAAGGGGTTTTATCTTCTCGATACCGAAACGGATATTGATGAATCTCAAATGCCCGGATTCGGCTACACATCGCTTGAAAATGCAGGAGATAAATTCGGGGTCGGATATTCCGGCGATAACAAGCAAATGCTTCTTTTCGCGTCCGGAAATTCCATTGGGGAGTCCAGTTTGCCGTATGCTTCCGATTCCGGAATTGTTTATGGCGATCCGATGATACGTTTAAAGATAGACGATGATTTGATTAGTCAAAAAAGCGGTTACAGCAAAGGACTTGGCAAGGCGATTTTTTCAAGCCCTGAAAATATTCAGGAACTTGTAAGTTTTGATTTTAACGGTGACGATGCTGATGATTTGCTTTTGGTTTATGAAGACGGGCTTGTCCGCCTGCTTGAAAATGAAATCAGCAATAAGCGGTTTAAAGACCGCGGATATGTATTGAATATTATAAACGGCATTTTCAGCCTGGCGAAAATCGATGCCAACAATGACGGCTTTGACGATCTTGTCGTAGGTACAAAAGAGAGCTGTAAAGCGGATGAAGAATGCGTGAATCTTGTCACAAATTACAACGGTCAGCTCGTTACCACCCCTTTGAATTTGACCTTAAACAAAAGAAAAATTTATGAAATGAAAGCTTACGATATGGATAAGGACGGCTGCGAGGATCTTGTTACAAGCGATTCTTCCGGCACTATAAATATTTTCTATAATCAGATAAAAGATGATGACTGCAAAGGCTTAAATACAACTCCCGAGGTGAGCAAAAATTTCGGATTTTCGTTTGAAGAAGGAAAAAATCTTTCAGAATCTTTATTTATAAATTATCCGGGGATGGAAGAACCCGACGGCAAAGATATTTCACTTGATCCATCTTCAAATTCATATAAATTCGCGCAATTTATCTTGCAAAAAAAAGAGCCGACTAAAGAACCGTCTAAAACTTCCAATTTTATATTTATAAAAGAAGACGGTGTATTTTCCGATTCTAAAAAGCAGGCGGTAGATGAGAATGGCGGCGTTTTGGAATTAAATGATAAGGTTAATTTTTTAATCACGCTGAAAAACAGCGGCAATAAGACTGCGACCGGAGTTATGATTTCCGATTCCACTCCCGCCACAATGACTTTAGACTTGAACAGTCTGAAGTGTTCGGATCCGGACTGTCCGGATAAATTGGAGTGGAGTGAAACTGGAGCAAGTTTAAGATCCCATGTTATTGGCGGCATTTCGGTTCCGAAAAACGGGAAAAGAACAATTAAATATTCCGCGACGATAAATAAAATGCCCGAAATCGGGTTTGATGTTGGCAAGGATTTTGGGGATTATCCAAAAGATGATTATTACGATATCCTTGTTAAACCGCAGGTGAATCCTGAAAAAGTCGTTACGTATTTTTATTCGACAGGCAAGAAAAAATATTCGGTTAAAACCGCCGTTCCTTCCGGTAAAAATACTTCGGATGAGATTCTTGCCAAAGCTTTTAAGGATGCCGGATTGCCCGATCCCGCATCTATGATGCAGGCTTCGGCGCCTTCGCAAACCGAGCCGTTTGATTTGGAAGCATTTTTGAAAAAAGATTTAGAAAAGGAAAAGCCCGCCGTGAATATGTCCGATGAAGACAAGGAAAAAGTTGGGAATTTTTCGCGCAAGCTTAATGAAGACAAGGATTACAGCGGCTGTACGGATTCATGGGATAATTTGCTGGCCTCACAAGAAGATTCTTTAAAAGCGGTTGCTTCTTTTGTTGAAAATACAATTTCGGCTTTGCAGTGTTCGGGAGCGGGATGTTTGCCTATCCCTTACAATTACGCATTCTTCGCTCCGGATTTTGCTACGCCCGGAATAGCGGTTTTTGCGATTATCCCCTACAAATTCTGGGTTGATTTCTTTAGAAGTTCTTTCAGCACTTCTTTATTCAGAATATATGTGTCCCCGACTTTAACTTTAGGGCTTGGTGTTGGAATTTGTACCGGTCCTAATCATTATGGTCCATGCTATCCAATTGCGGTTCCGGGCGGAATTCCCGGGCTTTGCGACCTTGTAAACGATGCCGTTGAAGGAGCTTTGGAAAGCATCGCTGACGCGGCTTCTTATGTGAAAAATTCCGTTATTGATCCGATTGCGGGGCAAGCCGCGATTATCACCGATGGATCGGAAATGGCGGATGATAATGAAGCCGTGAATTTGGGCGGGTCGTGGTCGGATCCCGATTCGCCGATTTCCGCAAACGCTGAAGTTAACATTAAAATCCCGGGATTTCCAAGCATCTTTACAAACTGGCTGGATAATCAAACCGATGAAATTTATAACAAACTGCTGGATTTTCCGAAATTTTATTTAATTTTGCCCGACTTCCCTTCCCTTGCAAAAGACATTAAACAAGCCGCAGGAGATGTGAATATAAGAAGTATCAATGACTTTTTGTACAGCATAAGCAGTATTCCTCTTTTACAAATAGAAGGACGCGAAGTTGTTGTAAAAATTCCCGCAATATCCGAAAAAGAAATTTATAAATACAAAGAGCAGTGGAGAAAATGGAAGGAATACGAGGAAAAGGAGCTGGAAAAATATAATTTTTGGAAATGCGATGAAAATCCCGACAGAAAAACCATCTGCGACAAAATTCTGCTGGATATGCAGGAGTTGATGAGTTCGGTTAAAAAACTTATGGATCTTTTGGACCACATAGCAAATCTTCCAAAAGAAATTTTAAATTACCGAAATTTGGAGGCTAAATACGCTACTCAAATTATCTGTTATTTGGACGCGATAATGACATTTACCGGAGGATATATTAAGAGGCAGGAAAAAATTCTTCTTTCGTGGATGGAAGCGATTAAAAAGGCCATTCAAACGTTTAAGGAATGGAAAGTTATTCTCGAGTTGGCGATTGATTATCAGGCTTCCTGTGACAAATGTTTAAATGACAGATTCAGCAAATTAGGCATTCTTTTGCAGTTATTTATAGCCATACCCGATCTTCCCGTTATCCCGATGCCGAAATGGCCTGATATAGTTGTTGATTTTTCAAAAATAAAAGCAGGTGTGAAAATTTTGTGGCCGGATGTCGTGTTCAGGCCGGAGCCGATTTATCTTCCAAATTTGCCCACGATAAAACTTCCCGAAATTCTGCCTGAAGTTTCAATAAAAATCCCCGGATTTGAAGTTCCTGATTTCGATTTATTTTTCATGCCTAAACTGCCCGACCTTCCTCCTCTTCCTTTGCCTAAACTGCCCGATTTGCCGAGACCACCGAAAATCCCGAAACTTCCAAAAATATTTGCAAAACTGGCGGTTACAATCGAACAAATTTTAAAGATTTTGTGCCTGCTTAAAAATGGGATCATTGCCGTTCCCGAGTTTGCACTTGCTACGGAAATCGAAACTCTCACACAGCCAAATATCAATATCGTAATTCCTCTTATAAAAAGTTTGGGCGTGCAGTGGCCGGGCATTGAGTATGATTATGTGAAAGAAATCCGCATTGAGGCGAAATTGAATTTTGATGTGGAAACCAAAATAATATATCAAGTCGTGCAAAAAGGCGCCGATGAATGGAACAAGCGTGTGAAGAAATTTGTTAAAGAGATAAACAAGATTACGCAGTATCCTTTGGGAGAAATTATCAGCAGGGCAATTGAAAAAGCGCTTGAAGCGGCTAAAAAGGCGGCAGTTAAAGCCGCGACCGAGCAAATAGAAAGCGTCACTGGCGATGTCGGCGGAGAAATGATTGAAGCAAGTCCCGACACTAGCGATGCTGAAAGCAGTCTGCCGCTAGGCTTTAATCATTCCTATCCGGCAATAATCACATTGAAAAATGAGGTAGAGGAGCTAAATAAAACTTTAAGTGACTTTGTCGCCACCGTAGAAACGGATAAAAATCCTGAAACCTACAATCTTATCGCCGAAAATAATTTTATAGATAAAAATCATCCTTTATTAGGCAGAACGTTAGAAGAAATCGAGCGCGATATAAAAATAGAAAATTTACCGGATACTCCGTATATGAAAGATCTTGCAGGACTAAGAGATAATTTAATCGCTTACACAAAAGATTTGAACAGCGGGAATAATATACTCAAAGGAATTGAGGATTACGATACTTTTGTAAAAACATTGGCGGAAAGCGACAAGGATTTGAGAAAAATGGCTTCACTGTCAACTCAAACAAAAGATGATCCGGATACAGGCGGCACCGAGAAAGTTGAGTTCAGTTTGTTTGACGGCGCATTAAAAGAAGTTGTTGAAGATACAACCGAAGCGCTCGATAAATCCCATAAAGAACATGATCTTCTGGCAAGCAATATTACTCCCGATGTATCAAAGGCGGTTAATGGTGGAGGATCATCAGGGCTTCCAGCCGGATTTTATATCGCTTCAAAAACTGCAAAGGAAAGCGTTTTAAATTACACGGCCGAATTGAGCAATGCACGCACTTTATTCAGCGATGTGGATGATGATTCCGATACTGATATAATTTTTGCTTTCGGCGGGGATATTTATTTAAAACCAAATTATAAAAATGAGCCCGATTTGCCAAGCGGCGATTTGATAGTTGATATTTCCAGCAGTTCCATAAGCGATTATCTGCCTTCCGGCGGCGGAAGAGTTAATGGCGTTGCTTCAAATTACTCCAACAATAAAAAAGCCGATTTAAGCTGGCTAAAAAAAGATGATGCAGTTTCTTACGAGGTTATCTTAAAAAATTCCATCAATGACAGCGATGAAGATGCATATAAAAAATATTCTTTCTTAGTGGAGGATTTTGGGGACAAAGAAAACCCAAAAATTTCGCTGGAAATACCGAACGGCACTTATATAGCAACCGTTTATGCGATAAATGCCGATGGCGAAAAATCGCTTCCTTCCGACAGCGTGGTTGTAGCTCCGCAGGCATGTGCCGACAAAGAGCCTCCTATGCCAGCCGTAAGCGCTGAATTCAATGTCTCAATATTTAAAGAATTGGAAATAGATGCGGGCAATTCTTTCGATGCGGACGGAGAAATTGTCGAATATTATTTAGAAGTCCTTCCTTTTGAAAGTAGCGGCATCGATCCATCCACAAGTGAAAAATTAAAAACAACTCAACTTTCCAAGTTTATTTGGAGTGATAAAAATTATACCGTGGACACAAATAAAGACGGCATCTTCTGGAATGACAGGGATAATCCAATCATTAAAGTCGGTCCTTTTATAAATGAAGGCGATATCGGCGTTCATGAAATGATACTCCATATCGTTGACCAGTCTGGGAACAGCTCAAAACAAAAAATAACCGTAAATGTTTTTGCTCCCGAAATAACTTTAAACAAAACCTTGGCAAAGAGTTTTACCGCTACAGGCGGAACAAATCCCAAGGTTCCTAAATTTCCGTTTAAATTGATGAGAACAAGATATTCTTACCGCGTAATTGATGACATCCTTAAATTAGTTCCTCAAACGGAAACTCTTATTGATGCTTTTACGGAAGAAGACGGTTCTTACAATATTTCCGATTTTGATTTGAGCAATATAATTTTGGTTAAAAATGCTAAAGGCGAGGTTGTTGCTGAAATTGATCCGGAAACCGGCAATATCGGAATTGTAAAGGATGGATATATGACTGTTGTGAATAAAGCGCATGCTTCGGAAAGTCCAACAAGCGTTGATATTAAGGATAAGAATGGGCTTGTTTTAGGCACTATTTATGCTGTTGCCGATTCGAACCAGGACGTAACGATTTTCGAAGAATTTGGATTTAATTCCGAAAATTTTGTCGATTTGGACGGCGTAAATGTGGACGATATTGATTCCGGTGATGATTTTGCGTTTATAAATCTTCCTGCGAATGATTTAAAAAATCCCGGTGCCGCCGCACTTATTTATAAGCCCGAGAAAAAGGCATTGGCGCTCATAGACACATCCGGCAATATTCTTATATGGGATAAACGAATCTCGCTTACGCAAAAAGAAAATGATTACGATAAAGATCCGCTGGTAATAGAAATAAAGTTTAACAATAAGAAAGTCGCTGAAGTTTATATTTCCATAAAGAAAAAAGGTAAAATTGTAGGACCTAAAGATGTGCCTTTTGGCTTTCCGCATGGTCCTTCTGGACTTCTTTATTCCGCGAATCCGGAAACTTTCGGCAGTACGCCATTTAAAAATCTTGAGCAATCGGACAGTTTAAAAGGTCTCATTGACGATCTTTACCAAAAAGGCGTTCTGGACAGCCATGACAATGAAAATTTAAAACCCGACGATTTGGTAACAAGAGCCGAATTTGTAAAAATATTGATTAAAATGCTTTGCATTATTCCGGGTCCCGAATCCTATAAACCGTACGCATTGGGCACAGGGTATTCGGACACTCCTTTCGACTCTCTGAAACTTGATTCTTACTATCCTTACATAAAAGAAGGGACCGGTTTGGGGCTTATTGAAGGTTATAAAGGCGAAACCGATCCGATTACCAAGTTATTCCCTTTCAAGCCGGGAAGTACTATTAGCCGCGCCGAAGCAACTAAAATTATTCTTGAAGCTTTGGAATTTAAGGGTGTTGTTAATTTAAACAATTTAAAGGAAGGTGTTCCGTGGTATGTGAATTTTATGTCTGCCGCGCAGGAACTTACTCCTTATTTAAAAGAAGGCGCCAAAGTCCAAAATAATTTTATTATTACGGCAGAAGAAGCGTTTTCTCCGAATAAAGAAATGACTTTTGAAGAACTTTTGGTAATGGTTGAAAGAGTTTTAAGTTTTTATAACTGTTTTGAAATTGATGATGATAAAGATGGAATGGCTGATTTCTGCGAACAAAAATACGGAGTGGATGAGCCGGACGAAGATAAGGATTCCGACAATATTTCAAACGGCGAAGAATGCGCTTACGGGCTTAATCCTTCAGTTGGTGATTCCGATAACGGCGGCGCTAATGATGGAGATGAAATTTCGATGGGGACAGATCCTTTGCTAAACGGCGATGACCCAAAAGATGAAGATGATGACGGATTAACCACTTTGGAAGAAACATTTATTTATTTTACCGATCCTTTCAATCCGGACAGTGACAGCGGCGGGATGAATGATTTTGATGAAGTTAATAATTGCAAGAATCCTTTAATTCCCGGTGATGATGAGTATGATAAAACCTGTGAAGATTCGATAAGCGGGATTTACATTGTTCCAAGCGTTTGCAATACTTGCCCATGCGAGTCCACATTCCAAAATAAAGCCGATTTAACCGCCGGCGATGTTATCTTCCCTATTGTTTCCACTTATTACGAAAAATATTACGATGCCAGCCCTTCCGATAAAACTTATATATTTTCTAAAGGCAATGAAGTTAAAATTAAATAAAATAGCCGCTTTATCCGTAGTTTTTATCCAGTTTACTGCCAATATTGGCACTGCTTTGGCTTTGCCTGCTGACATTGAAGAACTAAAGGCCGGTTATATAGAAAAAATCGGGCAGGATCCAATTTCATTTTGCGGAGAAAATTTGTCCGCCGCGTATGACATTGAACTCGCTGAATTTCTCGAATTTCTCGAGGGAAATTTCCAAAACAAAAGCTCCAGCAGTTCGCTTGTAAATATAGCGATAACAAGATTTTCCGAATATAAAAAGAATTTGAATATTTTATTTAATAAACTTAATCCGTCAACCGCCATCAGCGGAATTTCTGGCATTACCGCAAACACAACCGCTAATGAACTGATGGCTTATGACAATTGTCTGGGGTTAAAAGAATTTTATCTGGATGCGGCAAAACAAAAAATGATTGACCATATTAAGACAAATACCGCGCAAAAAAAGACTGCTATTTTTGTTGAAAAATATCAGGCGATAAACAGCCGCCTTCGCGATTTGAATCTGGCAATCGCAAAAATGTACGGATTTTTTATGACATTTAAAGAAAAACTGCCGTTCTTTATAGAGCAGTGCATAGTCAGTAAATAAAAGAAATTTTGCTTCGCAAAATTTCCCAACCCATACCATGAGAAAATTATTGAAAAATATCGCGATCACCTTGTTATCTTCACTTATAACCATAGGTGTTGTGTACGGAGGATTCACTCTGTATGCGCAAGACTTGGTCGAACTGCCGACCATTCAATTAACATTCAACAATGCCATCAACAATTACCATGGAGGCATGAACGGGTATTTTAACGGGAAAATATCCGAGTTAAACGTTTTTCTTGATGATGAAACTTTTTATACCGACAAAGAAAAAAGAAAGCGTTTTTTGCCGCCCGAGGATAAAGTTTGCGACAGCGATAATTTAAGCACATATTGCGTTTCCGCCGGAGCGCTGGACAGATATATCGATTATGTAAAACTTTTAAACACTTTAAAAGATACTTTGGCAACCGAATACGACGCAAGCAGTATCGACAGCATTTTGGAATATACGGCAAAAAGGAATATAGGCATTGAAGCCGAAATAGAATCCGCGAAGGATGTTTTGTACGCAGCCGTGTCCGTATATAACGAGTACCGGCTGGCTTATCCCATGCATAAAAAATACAAAAAAATCATTGAAGATTTAACAAAATACAAACTGATTCTTAAAGATATAAGACGTCAGGCTGTAAAATTTCCTGTAAAATTCGTGGACGTGTCCACGAGCCAATGCGAATAAAATTATGAAGAAATTTTTATCTGTCATTATAGGAGTTTTTGTTGGGATTGCGGTGGCAAGTGCGATGACCTATGCAAGCGCGGGATGGTGGAATGAATTTATTGCAAAAGCCGATCAGGATTGGTTCGACTGGGAGGATGTGTTTAACCCGCTTGGCGCTTCAGAAAGAGGCAAGGACATTTATAATCTTGTCTACAAAAAACAAACGCGGGAAGCAAATAATGATGCCTTGAATGCAGTTGCAAATAATTTTGGGCTTACAGTTGAAGAAGCTCAAGCCGTTATAGGCGGTAGCGTAAATCCAATTTTCAATAATCCCAAATTTTCAGGCACGAGTTTATCTCTCGAAGAAGCTTATGCGATGATGGCCGATTTTCAGAGTGATTTTGAAACTTTGCAGGAAGTTCTTCAAATCCAGCAGGAAATTGACCTTGCTGTAAAACCAAGTGAGCTTTTTTCAAACGGAGATATTTCCGATTCGGGTTTTGACCTTGTACATGATTTATCCATAATAGAAGATATTTTATTTTTGGAAAAAGAGCCTATTTCCGTTGGCGGTGTTTATGAGGAAGGTTTGGACTCACCTTTTAGTCCCGTTGAGCCTGAAAAGCTTCAGGGTTCTTCTCTTTTAAATGAAACTGATGTGGCGACTTTGGGGCTTGGATTTGATGAGGATGTTATTGCGGGTGAAATTATGGAAGATGATTCGTGCAGTGAACATGACAGCTTAAGCAGGGCTCTTAAGGATATGGGAAAAGATAAGAAAGAGAAAGCGAGTGGGGAAGAAAAGAAGAAAGATGGAGGTGGGGAAGGTGGAAAGGATAAGGATGAAGAAGAAAAGGAAACAGAAGAAGTTGAAGCTTCTTCTGTTTCTGCGGCGACTAGGGATAATTGGAAAAAAGTGTGGTGTCCCGGATTTGGAACAGGTGGTGCAGGCAGTGCTGAAGCCGCTCCTTCAAGCTTTGGCAGTTTGGGCGGAGAATCCAACCCTTATTTAAGTCCAAATGGCGCCGGCGTTGATATAGATTCCTCGGCTTTATCCGCACATGTGGGCGTTTGTTTCGATATAAAATATATTATGCAGCATGTTTCAAGTTATATCCCAGGTTCAAGCTGTATTTTATGCGAAGTCGAAAAAATAAATGAATATCTGGATAAAACCCTTTCCCATTCACTAATTCCAAATAAAGTTACGGGAAACTTTTTTGAATCCGCAAAATGCAAAAAAACCGGAACTCTTCTCAATATGCAGTTTATTTTGGTTTGGAATCCGATTCCCACTCCAATAAACGACACTTTGATTTTCGGAAAGAATATTTTCGAAGAATGGAATAAATTTACGGAAAGATATAAGCCCATACTTGCCTCCGAATTAAAATTTAAAATTCCCGGCGCGGAAACGCAATCGGATGATTTCATTACGCAATTCCAGTCAAAATTTGTTCAGGAAGGTGCATCTCAAAGTGATTTGTTAAATGAAATAACCGACATAAAAAATAAAAACACCACCAAGGCTAAATTATCCGTTAAAAATGTGGAATTTACATCCGATGCTTCAAATATGACGAGGTTTTCAAATGTGCTTTCAAATGAACTAAAGCAGATGAATAATTTGTTCGCCGCTTTTAAAGGCATATTTGCCAATATTGACAGCGATGCTCTGCAAAAAATTAAAGCTAAACCAAGCAAGTAAGAAAAAATCATGTATCTAAATAGTTTCAAAAAAATTTCCTGTTCCCTGCTAGTTTCTTTCTTAATTTCATCTTTTTTGTTTTCGACAACAACATTTGCTGAAGAAATTTCGGATAATGATCCGTATGCTGACGGGAAATTAAGCCTGATAAAGTGTATTCAAAAGGGCGGTCTTGATTTTTGGGCTTTTTGGGATTCTGTAATTTACAGCGATAATTTGTCGGAAGGAGTCATTGAACCATGGAATGACGTTCTGGAACGAAACCAGTGCCACTCAAGCGATGTTTTAATGCTGGCAAAAAAGCAGGACGCACTGAGGAAAGCCATAAGGGATGCTTTTATGACGTGCAATACCCAAAAAATTCCAAGCTTGAAGGAAAAATTCTTAAGAATAACCGCTGAAATTTATTATGTCCGCCATGTAGTGGACGGCGGAATCGTTATGAGCATGCCTTTTGAGCTTTTATCCGGACGGCTGGGCGCTTCGGCCGCCATAACGGACAGGGGAAAGATTTACAATGAGATGTATGAAAAATACGCAAAAAAGGACTTTATCCCCGTAAATGAGTTTGATAATTTTTTTCTTGATATTGAATCCAAGTACAAAGACCGGATTTTTTCTTATATAGACTGTAAAAAAGGCACGTGGGAAGCTGTCAGCGAAAAATGGAGGGAATTTGTGGAAAGCGGTGCAGGGACAGGTCCCGCTTTGAAAGGTGCTTCAAAAAGATTGTCCAAGTCCGCAGACAATGTTGACAAAGAAATTTCATCCATGAAAACAATGGAGTTTTTAAAGTCCGACTTAACGCTTGGAGGATATCTTGAGTCTTTTGTGCAGATGAATATCAATGACTTGCCCCCTGAACAAGGGCTACAGGAAATTGGGGCGAAAATCAGTGAAAATATGCCGCTATTCGGCAATCCGTCACAAAGCGAGTTTGGGCTCGCTTTATCATCTTCAAAAAAAGCTTATGAAACTGAAAAATTGAAATCCGATATAGCCACCGATTTTTATGCTCTTTATGGCAATATTGGTGATGAAACTTTCGAGATTGTTTTAAACACTTTGGACGGACGGAATACAAAAACCGAACAAAATGACGGGTTAATTGAGATTATTGAAGGAACTTATCCCCTGCTTAATAAGATTAAGGAAGGCACAAAGACAATGAATAGCAGGCAGTGTCCTACGAAAAAATAAAAACTCCTTAGGGTTTCTAAGGAGTTTTTAGGGCTTTTCTAGGATTTTTAGTTCGTGGGCACGAACTTTTAGGGCTAATTGAAGATTTTTAATAATTTTGGTTATTTTTGTACTAATCCGAAGACCAATTCTTTCATTCTCTCTTTAAACTTTGCTTTTTCTTCTATTCCGTTCAATTCCATGGTGAATTGAGTTATTTCAGAAGTGCAATATGGACAATGATGGCTCAGGCTTGAGATTGATTTCCCGCAGGAAAGGCAATGAATGATCATTTTTTTACGCCTAGATTATGTAGTAGTGCTGTCCTTCACCACTTATCTTGTTTGGCTTTGGCTCAACCACGTGAGCATTATTTAAAGACGGTTTTTCTTGGGAGCTTGGTTTTTTGGTCGAAGCGTGATCTAAAAATTCATGAACATCGCTTTCTTTTATCCTATAAACTCTTCCAAGCTTTATCCCCTTTAATTTGCCTTCTCTAATAAATTTCAAGATAGTGAAGGGATGAACTTGAAGAATATTTGCTACCTGCTCTGTGGTTAGAAATCTTTCAATCACAATAATGATAAATTATGTTTAACTTTAATAAACTTTATTAAAGCTAGTTTAATTTTAGCACTTTAGCGGGTAGTTTTCAATATTCTCCTTGTTTTCAAATATCTTTGTTAAATGTGCGCCCACTTTAACATATTAAACACAATTTTTCAATAGTTCTGGCAAGTTAATTTAATTTTATTAAACTTTAGTAAACTTAGTTTAGTATTAACAAATCAAGGCATCATTGCTTAATTCATTAAACTTTATTTAACTTTATTAAATTATGTTAAATTCTAGCGAGTAAGAGTTTTTTTCAACCATATACCTGTATATGATCTTTTTTCTTTCATAATCTCCTCAGGCGTGCCTTCCGCTATTACTTCCCCACCTTTATCGCCGCCTTCAGGTCCCAAATCAACAATGTAGTCTACAGATTTGATTACTTCCAGATTATGCTCAATGACCAGTACCGTATTTTGCTTATCTACAAGTTTTTGAAGTACATTTAAAAGTTTTTTGATGTCGTCAAAGTGAAGTCCCGTTGTCGGTTCATCCAAAACATAAAAAGTTTTCCCTGTAGAGCGTCTTGAAAGCTCTGTTGCAAGTTTTATCCTTTGAGCTTCTCCTCCCGATAAGGTTGTAGCCGGTTGTCCCAAATGAATATATCCCAATCCAACTTCACTTAAAGTTTTTAATTTTGATTTTATCGCTGGAATTGCGGCAAAGAACTCAAGAGCCTCATCCACTGTCATTTCCAGCACTTCGTATATATTTTTGCTTCTATATCTGACTTCCAAAGCTTCTTCATTATAGCGTTTACCCTTACAAACTTCGCACGGTACGTATATATCCGGCAAAAAGTGCATTTCTATCTTTTTAATGCCATCTCCGGCACATGCTTCACAGCGTCCTCCTTTAACATTAAAACTGAATCTGCCTGATTTATAGCCTCTCAAACGAGCTTCCGGAGTTTGCGCGAACATTTCCCTTATATCTGTAAAAACACCTGTATACGTTGCCGAATTTGAGCGCGGAGTTCTTCCTATCGGCGATTGGTCAATATTTATAATCTTATCCAAATGTTCAATTCCCTTTATCTCTTTGTGTGCACCCGGCTGGTTTTTGGAGCCATAAATCTGCTGAGACAGCTTTTTAACCAAAATATCATTTATAAGAGTGGATTTTCCTGATCCGGACACTCCTGTCACCCCTATAAACGTTCCCAGCGGTAAATTTACGGTTATATCTTTCAAATTATGCTCCGTGGCTCCGATTATCGACAACGTTTTACCAAAACCTTTCCTCCTTTTTTCAGGCATTTTTATGCTTAGCTCGCCGGAAAGGTATCTGCCGGTAATTGAATTTTTATTTTTTATAATCTCTTCCGGTGTTCCCGAGGCAACAACATTCCCTCCGTTTTTACCGGCACCCGGACCAATATCCAAAATGTAATCCGCAGTCATCATTGTATCTATATCATGTTCGACAACAATTACCGTATTTCCTATATCTCTTAAAGAAAGCAGTGTTTTTATGAGTTTATCGTTGTCATTTTGATGCAAGCCGATACTTGGTTCATCCAAAACATAAATCACGCCTGAAAGACGAGATCCTATTTGTGTAGCCAATCTGATTCTTTGGGCTTCCCCGCCTGAAAGAGTATTCGCAGCCCTATCCAAAGTTAAGTAAGACAATCCTACATTCTCAAGAAACTGTAATCTATTTCTTATCTCCTGAAAGATTTGCCTTGCGATTTCCTGTTTCATCGGGCTTAAAACTATATTCTGGAAGAAATTTACGGCTTTTTTAATCGAAAATTCAGTTATATCTATAATTGAAAATTCGTTTATTTTGACCGCTAAAATTTCCGGTTTTAAACGTTTTCCCTCGCAAACCGGACATTTAAGGATGCGCATATATCCTTCTATTTTCTTTCTTACGTAATCCGAATCCGTTTCAAGATAGCGTCTTTCCAGATTCGGAAGTATTCCTTCGAAAGCCGTTTCATATTCCCCGACAAACGCTCTTTCTTCCTCTTCCTCGGGACTGTCCCCACCGAGTTTTACCGTATATTTTCTTGTTTTATCTCCGTAAAAAATTATGTCGAGAGCTTCTTTTTGAAGTTTTTTAACCGGAACATTCATTGAAAATTTGTTGGCTTTTGCCACACTTTCAAGAATTCTGTTATACCAAGTCAAATGTGAAGTTGTGGCTGACCATGGCATAATTGCGCCTTCGGCCAATGTTAAATTTTCATTGGGGATTACAAGCTTGGGATCAATTTCGAGTTTTGTACCGAGTCCGTGGCACTCCGGACATGCTCCATGCGGACTGTTAAATGAAAAACTTCTGGGAGATATTTCCGGAACGCTTATATGGCAGGTCGGACACGCAAAATGCTCGGAATAAATGTGCGTTTTCCCTGTTTCATGAAGGGCAACCCCCATCAAACCTTCTCCATATTTAAGCGCCGTTTCAATAGAGTCAAAAAGCCTTGTTCTGTTTGGATTCGGCAAGTCTATTTCCTGACCGGAAGAAAGTTTTTGAACTTTTTTCCCCAAGTCTTTTACCACAAGGCGGTCAACAACTATTTCAATCGTATGTTTTTTATTTTCATCCAATTCCGGAATATCGATAACGGAATATACTTCTCCGTCCACTCTTACGCGTACAAAACCCTCTTTTTTTATTTTTTCAATAGCTTTAAAGTGCTGACCTTTTCTATCTCTGACAAGAGGAGCTAGAATAAGTATTTTCGCATCTTCTTTCATGGCTGTTATTTCCTCCAGAATTTGCTGGGGAGTTTGTTTTTCAATGGTTTTTTTGCATTTCGGACAATGAGGTGTTCCGACTTTAGCAAACAACAAACGCAAAAAATCGTAAATTTCCGTTACGGTTCCAACTGTTGAACGCGGATTTCGCGGTGCCGTTTTTTGATCTATTGAAATTGCGGGTGAAAGCCCGTCAATCGATTCAACGTCCGGTTTTTCCATCAATTGGAGGAAGTTGCGGGCGTAAGTGGACAAGCTTTCCACATATCTTCTTTGTCCTTCCGCATAAATCGTATCAAAAGCCAGTGAAGATTTTCCCGATCCCGATAATCCTGTAATTACGGTAAATTTATCACGCGGAATTTCCACATTTATATTTTTAAGATTGTGGATTTTGGCTCCTTTAACGACAATTTTATCTTTCGACATGGAACGGGTTTTCTTTACTCAATTTACGCAAGTGGAGATTTTAGCACGTAAAATAAGTTTTTTCAAGCCTTTACCGCTATGGAATCCCTTTCAAAGTAAACTCCGGATTTGGGATGAGGATGATTTCTGACATAAGTAAGTAATTTCCCGTAAGCTTTATGATTTTCTTTCTTTGCAAACAGATAATTTAAAGTTAAATATCCGCCAATCAGGAACGGAACAATCATAAACGTCATATTCATTTCGAGGAATATATTGAAAAGCGCGTGCAGTCCTATTGCCAAAAGCAAACCTTCAAGGAGTTTTTCCTCATAAAACATTTTCTCTCCCCTGAAATTAAATATTTTATGAAGCCAGATAGTCCAGTGTCTGCGATTCGCTCTTATTTCTTCCTGCAGAATCGGTTTTGCAAAGTGTGCAATTCCATAGTAGTAGCCGAGAAGCCCGGAAAATAAAAGATGTGCAAATGTGGAAAATGCCGATCTGAATAAAAACGGCAAAAGCAGGTTTGTCGCACCCTGCATAACCCATATATTATAAAAATATAAAATATTTTCAGTGAATGCAAAACCAAGCGCCGCAACTATAAAAAATTCTATCGAATCGTCTACATTTTTAATTTCATCGTCATCAACAATTTTCACGGATGAAAATTTCATATTTTCCTCTATCGCTCCAACAATCATAAACGTAATTATTATGCTTAACGGAAGCGTTACCGCGTTGGAAAATCCTATAATGTCATCCTTGTAATTGTCCGCGAGTTTAAAAGCATTCATCCATGGAAGATAGTTCCATGAATATTTGTAAAGTAAAATCGGGAATACAGACAATGCTCCGAGCAAAAATGTCAACAATGTCAATTTTTTGCCTTCGGGACTTTTTTTATAGAAAATATACCCCCAAAATAATGCAGGTATGGTAGCGAGAATCACCGATCCTATTATTTGTACTGTTTGCGGCATTGTTTTTATTTTTATTTTTATTTCCGTATATTATATCACATTTATTCCATCTTGACAATTGCCGCGCCGGCACCATCTTTCTCTAAACTTTTCAAGCTATCTATATCTGTTGCAGTAATGACAGCCTGGCAATTCTGGATTGATTCCATCAGGTGCGATTTGCGATTTCTGTCCAGTTCCGAGAATACATCATCCAAAAGAAGAACCGGGTAAGTTCCCGTTTTTTCTTTTATAAACTCGATTTCCGAAAGCTTCATCGCAAGAATAAGCGTGCGCAATTCGCCTCTTGATGCCGAAGAAATAATTTCTTTTCCGTTAATATAAAATTTAATATCATCCCTGTGCGGACCTGCAGAAGTTTCCATGCGTTTTATATCGCGCTGTCTTCTGTTGAACAATTCATCCTCGTAAAGTTTTTCAATATCCGGATTTGGGATTTTTTTAATTATTTTACTTTCATATTCCATGGAAACTCTTTCCTTATTGCCGGATATTATCCTGTATACATTTTCAATTTTTTCATTAAAGAAATTTATCAGCATTATTCTTTTTTCAATTATGACCGATCCGAATTCAACCAGTTCCTTGTCCCATACGTCCAAATCCTCTTCAATCCTGATTCCCTGAAGTAGCGCGTTTCTTTGTCTTAAAACTTTTTTATATTTGCTTAAGGCATACAGATATTTTTTGTCCGTCTGGCATAAAATGATATCCATGTATCTGCGCCTTAAAGATGGGCTTAAAACAAGCATATTCAAGTCTTCCGGGTGAAAAAGCACAGTTAAAAGACTTCCCACATATTCGCTTCCCTTAAGTGTTAATCCGTTTCTTTTAAAATTTTTTCTTTTTGCCGGCTTATTCTCATAAAAAACCTCCAAATTCGCACTTTCCCCATCGTCGTAAGAAATGTCCGCATTAAGCCTGAGGTGCTCATCTCCCCATGATATCAAGTCATCCCTGAAAAGCGATCGAAACGACCGCCCGAGGGAAAGCACGTATATCGCCTCAAGAAAATTTGTTTTTCCGGTTCCATTTCCCCCGACAAGCAGTGTGAGTTTTTTATCCTTGCCAAATTCGAATTTATGTTTTTTATAGCTTCTGAAATTCTCCAGTTGAAGTTTTAAAAGTTTCATGTAAATTAGTTGGTGTTCGCTTGATGAGGCAAATCCTTGCCAATTATATAATCAATTCAAAAGATGTCTAAAGCCAAAGAAATTATTGGTCTTGATGAAATGCGGCATTCATGTGCGCATGTACTTGCACAAGCTGTTTTAAAGATGTTTCCGGAAGCAAAACTTGGCATCGGTCCGACGATTGATGATGGATTTTATTATGATTTTGATCTGCCAAGAACTCTTATCCCTGAAGATTTACCGATTTTGGAGAAAAAAATGAAAGAAATCGTGAAGCAGGCTCAGGTGTTTGTAAAAAAAGAGGAGCCTTCCGATAAGGCTATCGAATTTTTGAAAGAAGCCGGTCAGTCATACAAAGTTGAACTTGTGAAGGATCTTGCAAAACAAGGCGAAACAATTACTTTCTATGAAAATTTACTGCCAAATACGAACAAACCTATGTTTGTCGATCTTTGCAGAGGCGGACATGTTGAACACACCGGAAAAATCGGATATTTTAAGCTTTTGAAAATTGCCGGAGCTTATTGGAAAGGGGACGAAAAAAATCCTATGCTGCAAAGAATTTATGGAACCTGCTGGCAAACTCAAGAAGAACTGGATGCTTATTTAAACCGCTTGGAAGAAGCAAAAAAACGCGATCATAAAATTCTAGGGAAACAACTGAGACTGTTTACCACAACTCCGCTTGTCGGTCCCGGTTATCCTTTGTTTTTACCAAGGGGAGCCGAATTAAAAAGGATTCTTGAAGAATACATTACAGCCATAAAAAGAAAAAATGGCTATAAATTTGTGTGCATACCTCACGTTGCAAAGGAAGATTTATACATAAAAAGCGGGCACATGGGGAAATACGAGGCAATGATGCCCGTGATGGAAACTTCCGAAGGTGAAAGAATTGTGATGAAAGCAATGAACTGTCCGCACCATTTTGAATTGTATAATTCCGAGGCGCACAGTTACCGCGAACTTCCGCTTAGATACGCGGAGAATACCGCTGTTTACCGATACGAAAAAAGCGGAGAGGTAAACGGTCTTTTCAGGGTTCGAAGTATTACTCAGGACGACACCCACCATTTTGTAACGCATGACCAAATTAAAAGCGAGATTGAAATGGTGCTTAGAATAACAAAAGAAGTTTACAGTAAATTCGGGTTTAATAAATTTAAGGCAAGGGTTTCTATTCGCAATCCGGAACATCCTGAAAAATATTTTGGCAGTGATGAGTTATGGAAGAAAGCCGAATCAATTTTGATAGAAGGTGTTAAGAAGCTGGCTGATGATTATTTTATAAAAGAAGGCGAGGCCGCTTTTTACGGTCCCAAAATAGATGTGATGATTGAAGACGCAATCGGTCGTGAATGGCAATTGACAACTATCCAGCTTGATTTTAACCAGCCTGAAAATTTTGATATGACTTATACCGGCGAGGACGGGAAGCCTCACCGTCCTGCTGTACTTCATGTCGCTATTTTGGGCGCTTTGGAAAGATTTATAGGGGTTATTATCGAGCATTATAGCGGCGCTTTCCCCTACTGGCTTGCCCCCGTACAAGTAAAAATTGTACCGGTAGCGCAGGATTTTAATGAATATGCCAAGAAAGTTTATGAAGATTTGTGCATCGCAAATGTTCGTGTTGAACTTGACGACAGCAGAGACAGTTTAGGCAAGAAAATCCGAAATTCCGAGCATGAAAAAATTCCTTACATATTTGTAGTCGGCGAAAAAGAAATGACGGATAAAACGGTTGCCGTGCGCGATTACGCAACAAAAAAACAGGAAGTTATGCCGTTAAAGAAGTTCATGGATACTCATGGGGCAGTTGAATAGTCTTCTTTTCCTTTAAGTACTGTGTGCGCTGTGCATGATATGTCGTCTTTGTGAGGGAGTATGATTTTGTATGCACCCGGATATATTTCTTCCGGAGCAAGTTTTTCCAATACCTGCCCCAGTCTTCTTTCTTCGTATTTAGCATGACTTGCAGGATGATACCTGCTTTTTTCTATTACAAAATCCTCCATGTAGAGTATTCGAATCTCCACAGGGACAAAATAATCCGACGTTCCTCCTTCCCCTTCAACCGGAATATCCACCACATAGCGCAACGCTTTATATTCATCCGCTTTAGCTTTATTGGTTCCAATCGATTGAACTCTCACCACCCTTCCATATCTATCTTCGCGCTTCAATGTCATCCCGAATCCAACATATCCTCTTTCGATATGTCTGCGGATAACATCAAACTTATTATTATCATCTACCACAAACGTCATTCTGATTAAATCCGTTAAATCTTTTGCGCCTCTCTTTTCTCTATCATTAATAAGGTTTGTAAGCATACTATTAAGTGTTTTTTCCGAGACGTATTCTCTTTCACTGGTTTCCCCTCCAGCACCCCCATTATCCGCCGGTATCAAATAGCATTTTTCCCCCGCAAAGTTTGCCGGTATTAATTGTTCTTCCCTCACTTCATACAAATCACTATTTGCAACACGTTCTTTTTTGCCGAGAATTTTTGTTGTTCCATCTTTATAATCTAAGAATCTTACTGTTCTTATTTGCCCTGTTCTAACTGTTTGCAGTCTATCTTTTCTGGATTCCAAAACTGCCCTAACAGCCATTGCGTCATGATCCTGATTAACATATCTTTGCGTTCCCAAGCAATTGTAAATCAGGACCGCCAATTCTATTTTTCTCCTGGCCTCAAAGCGTTTTCTCGAAGAAGGATCTTTGCATGCTATACGTATTAATTCTGCGTAATCATTCGTGGTTTTTGTTTCCTCCAGCACAATATCACCCATAGGAACAACACCTGTTTTGGCTATAACTGAATCCACGTAATTATCCGCTTCTTTGAAAAGTCTTATGATACGTTTTCTTATTTTATCAAATTGCTCAACTCTTGCTATTAATTTGCTTGGTTCTCCGGTAGCCGGTGCGGTTTTTCCTTGAGTTCCTTCTTCTTCCACTATTGCCGTATGTCCAAACAATCTGATTAAAAATTTCTGATATTCTTTTTCGTCAACTTTTCCTTCTTCATTAAAGCATATTTCATAATTTCTCTTAATTTCATCTGGCACATCGAGCGGATCAACAAGAAGATTTCCGACATCCACATTTGAAGAAACCACTCTGCATGAATATGTAACCGTTTGTCTTATCCAGTCTTGCAATTCGCCTGTTGTTTCAAATTTTTTAGCGTTGTATTTCAAATCTGCCCCGCGGGAAACTACAGCTTTAACTCCCGTTAATTCTATTTCAGTTATACATACATCGACTATTTCTGACCGCAATGCCGTAAGATTATTTCTCTCCGTTTCTATTCGCGGCATTGTTTCCGTAAAAAAGTATTCCAATTGCTCAAGATCAATGAATACATGTGGTTCATCTATCCCTTCTCTGGCAAGTTCTTTTCTAATAGTTGGATGTATCTCAAAATCTCCTCCATTTGTTTGCCGGAACAGAAATGCCGGCATATTAAGTTCTATAAATTTTTTCGGATTTGTGCGTCCGCATTCCTCATATACTTCTCTGATAATATTTGGCACATGTTTAATTTTGTTTCCGCCGATTATTTCTTTTAATAACCTGCGGGTTTTTTTAAGCCAGTCCGCAACATCATATTCGTGGTAGGTTTGCATTAATTCTTTTGCAAATCTCGAAATTGTATTCTCACGGTCATGCGGATCATAATGACTGGTAAAATAAGCGATATTTCTTTTCATTTTTTCCTCCAATTCGTCTGTTACGGGTCGTTTTCCCATCCTGACATTAAGAGTTTTTAATTTTCGTGACGCGGATTTAATCAAAGACCTGATAAGAGCATAAACACTTGTTCCTCTAAATCTGGAATCTTCCACCGAAAGCAATTCCGAAATCATGACATCCAAAATTTGATCCGTTTCGAAATACTCAATTAATTTTTCCGAAGAAATTCCCCTTCCGAATGAGTATGTGCCTATAACCCTCATTTCATCGAGAAAAGGGAGAAACGCACCCACGCGTGAATCAAGGATGTCGTTTATGTCCGCTTTTGTGCGCAAATCTTCTTCACTATTGGTAACAATCAATGTTGGAAGTTTTATAAGATCCGTGCTTTCCAAAACACGCGATCTTCTCATGGAATCGATTACTCCATGTAAAAGCCTTGCGACTTTAGCTTTCATTTTTGCCCTTATTCCCATTATTTCTTCTCGAGGAACTTCATCTTGTGCGGCAGTGTCTATCCTGCGCTTTATCCCTAATTCCATTTTGTCATATACGCCCTCAAGAGAATCTATAATACGAGCGACAGTTCCCGCTATCAAAGCAACAGCTGTGTTTATCGCCGGCGGTTCGTATTCCACAAGCGATGTTTGGGAATTTGCGCCTTGGCGATCCAAGTCAATTCCTGCGATTTTTTCACCATCTTTATCCATATATTTGCCTATCTTTAAAAAGAGATGTTTATTTAAGCATGAAAAATAAGATTTGGCAAATCTTTTAGACGTGAATTGGGCGTTAATCAAGAGAGAGTTTATCCGTATACATAGCTTTTCTTTTATCTTTTTCCGCACTACTCATAAAGCGAGGCATACCTGTGAAGTTTGATTCTTCTATAATTCGGGTCATTTTTTCACCATTATCGCTTTTAACCACCTTATCAAACACCTCTCCAAAGTGCTCAAGTGCCCACTCAACTTTCTTTTGAACTTCCTGCTCCCCTTTGTCTATTTTGAAATTTGGTGTGTTTATATACATGAGATCGGCCAGTTGGTTGAGTTCTGGATCATTATAAGCTGCTATAATTTTTTTAATGGCAGGATTCATCTGATCCATAAATGCTTGAGGAGGCTCATCTGAAACGATTGTCGGGCTGTTAAGAACGGAATACTTCAGTCTTTGGTATATAGTATCCCCTTTATCGTATCTGTTTGTCATTATTGATTCAAAACGGACATAAGATTTAATCGCTTCCCTGAGCTTGTTTCTATTATCAGTTTCGGCAAGAGAACGCATGTACTGGCTGAATCCCGGAATTACGTTCGCATACCCCTCAATAGTTAAGAATTTTTTGCGTCCCGTTGTTGCCGTGCAGGCATCTGTAATAACCTCTTCGGTTGCAGGCGGCAGGTACGCAAACATGTCGTCGTGATCGAGGTTTTCACCGTTTCTAAGCGCTTTATTTATACGGTTTTGAGTTTCATCACTTGGGATTATGTATCTCCACATGAAGTCATTAACCGCTCTTGTGGGTTTGCAATTCATCGGATTGCCCATATCAAACATCTTCGCCCATGACTTGTAGTCATCCAAAGTAAATCTGTATTTGTCTTTCCCGTCCGGGGGTCTTGGGACATCGGCGCATATATATTCAAGAATAGGAAATCTTGCCAGCATTTCAGAATTTATATGAGCGATACGCTCAAACGGTAAAATGGTGTGGCCGTGCGGATTTTGGGCGGTCACCCCTTCAATCATAAAGTAAATTTTTTCCTGCATTTGTGATTTTCCCGCTTCAATCGAATGCAGTATTAATCCTTCATACTCATGAGGATCTACGAATATGCCCATTTTATGCTGGCGCAGTAATGTTTCCATCCTTAACCCATGTCCTCCATCCACGCCTTCCAACTCCTTGCCTTCCTCGTAGTAGCCTTTCGCATGGCTTTGGCTGTGGCTTTTGCAGGAAGAATACCATTCATTGTATTGACCTTCCCCCCATAAAGAATCTATTGCCGGTTTAAGAAAATCCATTCCGGTCCGGTCGTCTTTATTCCTCTCGCCCAGACGGGTGTACGGATCTCCACTTGCCGGTATCGGAATGGCGTATCTCGGGTCAACAAATCTATTAAGATTTTTCCAAAGCGCTATATTGTCCCATCTTATGTGCCCTTTTTCCGCAAGCACGGTGAGAGCCGCTTTCATTTCATCTTTATTGCGTGTACTCCAAAGGCGTTCTTCAATTTCAAAAATACCTTTTTGTTCATAAGATTCTTTAAATTGGTTTACCTGCTCGTTTTCAGATGCCTGATTAACGCGTCTCATTTCCGGTGACCAGAAAGGAATTTCCTCACCGACCTTCGAATATCTTTCTTTTTGTCTGCGCTCAAACCTGCGTTCATAATACTCCCACATCGCTTTTCCCATTTGCCATATATCATCACAGCTGAAAAAGCGCGTATTATCCCAGTAAGTTTTTATAAAATTTATTTCTTTAACTTTAAATCCGCCGACTTTGTGCACAACGTTGTACGGCAACGCTTCTTTGTTATATTTTTTTGCTTTTTCATGATCGCCTTCGTGTTCTTCATGTTCTTCTTGCCCCTCGTGCTCGCCTTCTTCGTGACCGCCATATTCTTCTTCATGACCGCCATGAGCTTTGCGTCTGCCGTGAGATTTTGGTCCTGTTAAATCATCAAGTGTCGGTATATTTCCTCCTATTTCCTCAGCTCCCGCATTTGCAATCCCTCCGGCATGTTGCAGTTCCATTAAAGATCTTCCGTTTATCCGGCGTTTTTTCCATTCTCCAGCTGTTTTTGCCTGCTGTGCGGATGCCATATGCATTGGAAGTCCATTTGCAATTAAAGTTTCGATGTCCGGTCCATCTTTGCCGGGTTCCTGAAGATTTATTGACTCAAAAGTGTAATCTTCCGATCCTTTTTCTCTTGTCAACTTTCCTTTCCTTAAACTGCCACCGTCATCCATTAAATAAATTACTTTTCCTTCTCCTTC
>Ga0155921_126_pt1 | contig 26451 bp, 30 predicted proteins | sample RifCSPlowO2_01_FD_107575 | JGI IMG/M metagenome (GOLD analysis project Ga0155921, IMG submission 107575) | Candidatus Peregrinibacteria bacterium RIFCSPLOWO2_01_FULL_39_12 | reverse complement strand
TGCTTCGCAGGAAATGATTGAATTTTCCTCCGGGCAGATGGGTGTTGCTCTTAATCTTGAGGAAGATAATGTGGGTGCGATTATTTTGGGAAGCGATAAAGGGATTAAAGAAGGTGATGAGGTTAAGACAACCGGCAAAATTTTGTCTGTTCCCGTGGGGGAGGCTTTGATTGGGCGTGTTGTTGATCCTCTTGGCAATCCGAAAGACGGCAAGGGGGAAATAAAAACGTCCAAATTTTATCCGATTGAAAAGATTGCGCCCCGCGTTATTAAAAGAAAGTCTGTTAATACTCCCGTGCAGACAGGAATTAAGGCAATTGATTCCATGATTCCGATCGGGCGCGGACAACGCGAGCTTATTATTGGTGACCGTCAAACCGGAAAGACTGCGGTTGCAATTGACGCGATTGTAAATCAAAAAGGTGAAAATATGATTTGTGTTTATGTTGCTGTCGGGCAAAAAGAATCCAAGGTTGCGAAAATTGTTGCCGAGTTGGAGAAAAGAGGAGCCATGGAGTATACGATGATTGTCAGGACTTCGGCTTCCGATCCTGCGTCGTTAACTTATCTTGCTCCGTTTGCCGGATGCGCAATGGGTGAGTATTTTTTGGATCTTGGAAAAGATGTGCTTGTAATTTATGATGATCTTTCAAAACATGCGTGGGCGTACCGCGAAGTTTCACTGCTTTTAAGAAGACCTTCGGGACGCGAGGCGTATCCGGGAGATGTTTTTTATCTTCATTCAAGACTTCTTGAACGCGCGTGCAAGCTGGATGAAAAATCCGGAGGCGGTTCTTTGACGGCTCTGCCTATCATTGAAACTCAAGCGGGTGATGTGTCTGCGTATATTCCTACGAATGTAATTTCAATTACCGACGGGCAAATTTATCTTGAATCCGACCTTTTTTATAAAGGAATTCGTCCTGCGCTTAATGTTGGGCTTTCTGTTTCCCGCGTAGGTTCTGCGGCTCAGATCAAAGCTATGAAAAAAGTTGCAGGAAAACTGAAACTTGAGCTTGCGCAATATCGTGAGCTTGCCGTTTTCGCGCAGTTCGGCTCGGATTTGGATGAAGCTACACAAAAACAGCTTAATAAAGGTGATCGTTTAACCGAAATCTTGAAACAGCCTCAGTATGCTCCAATTTCCGTTGAAAAACAGGTTGTGGTTTTGTATGCGGGAATCAACGACTATTTCGAGAAAGTTCCTGTAATGCAAGTTAAGGAATGCGAAGAAAAATTGTATAAGTTTTTTGAAGCGAAATATTCCGATATTTTGAAAGAAATAAAAGAGAAGAAGGAATTATCTCCCGAACTTGAAGAAAGATTAAAATCAGCACTTAAAGATTTTTTGTCATGCCAAATTCGGTAAAGGACATAAAGAGAAAGATTAAGTCTATCAAGTCTACCCGCCAGATTACAAAGGCTATGGAACTTGTTGCCACTTCAAAGATGAAAAAAGCCGTTGATAATGCTGTAAGGCTTAGAACTTACGGATATTTGGCGTTTTCTATTTTGTCCAAATTATCCAAAAAACATTCCAATCTTCATGCTTTTTTTAAGTCGAGGGAAAGAAAAAATATCCTTGTTGTCCTTTTCACAACTGATAAAGGTTTGTGTGGAGGGCTTAACGCAAATTTATTCAGGAAAGTTTCAAAACTTTTGGACAGATTAAAAGAAAAGTATCCAAATGCGAAGATTTCTTTTGCCGCTTCCGGTAAAAAAGGTGCTGAATTTTTAAGAAGAATCGGGAAAAATGTTGAGTTTGTTTTCCCTGCGTTTTCACTTAATACGAAATTTTCGGATACGCTTGCGATAAGCAGAATTGCGATGAAGGGTTTCGAGAAAGGGGATTATGACGAAGTTGCGATTGTGTATCCCGACTTTGTTTCCACGCTTGTCCAAAAACCTGTTGTTAAGGCGCTTCTTCCGTTTTCTGTGGAAACTTTTTCAGAGATGCTTCAGGAGCTGGGATCAAAATTCGGGAAGGTTGCTAAAATAACAGAAAAAGATATTGAATATAAACTCGAGCCTTCTCCCGAATATATCTTGAAAAATATTATTCCCCAGCTTGTGGAGATGCAGATATATCAAGCTGTTCTTGAGGCTGCGGCATCGGAACACAGCGCCAGAATGGTTGCCATGCAAAACGCCACGCAGGCCGCAACGGATTTATTGGATGGATTGGTTTTAACTTATAATCAAGCTCGCCAGGCGGCTATCACATCGGAAATTGCCGAAATCGCCGCGAGTTCTTTACTATTAACATAACAAGAAAAAATATGTCTGGAAAAGTTACGCAAATTATCGGGGCGGTTGTAGACTGCTCGTTTACAGGGGAGGATCTTCCAAAAATATATGATGCTTTGCAGGTTGATGTAGGCAAAGAAAAGTTGATTTTGGAAACTCAACAGCATCTTGGCGGAAATTCTGTCCGAACTGTTGCGATGGGGACAACGGACGGTTTGAAAAGAAACCAGGAAGTTAAAAATCTTGGTGCGCCGATTACCGTTCCCGTAGGCCGTGAAACGCTTGGTCGTATGTTTGACGTGCTTGGCAATCCGCTGGATGACAAGGAGCCGGTTCAATCAAAAAAACATTATCCGATTCACCGACCTCCTCCAGGTTTTGATGAGCAATCCACCGAAACGGAAGTTTTGGAAACAGGCATAAAAGTAATAGATTTGATTTGTCCTATTATTAAAGGAGGGAAAGTCGGTCTTTTTGGAGGAGCGGGAGTTGGGAAGACAGTTGTTATCATGGAGCTTATAAGAAATATCGCTCAGGAGCATGGAGGATTTTCCGTATTTGCGGGAGTGGGGGAAAGAAGCCGCGAGGGAAATGACCTTTATCATGAGATGAAGGGAACCGGTGTTTTGGAGAAAACAACTCTTGTGTTCGGGCAGATGAACGAACCGCCGGGAGTGCGCCAAAGGGTTGGTCTCACAGGTGTTACAATGGCGGAATATTTTCGTGATGAAGAGGGGCAGGATGTGCTTTTGTTTATAGATAATATTTTCCGTTTTACGCAGGCCGGTTCCGAGGTTTCGGCTTTGCTCGGACGTATTCCTTCAGCTGTGGGGTATCAGCCAACTCTTGCGACTGAAATGGGTGCTTTGCAGGAAAGAATCACTTCTACAAAAAAAGGTTCGATCACTTCAATTCAGGCTGTTTATGTCCCTGCTGACGATCTTACGGATCCTGCGCCAGCCACGACTTTCGGGCATTTGGATTCTACGGTGGTTCTTTCAAGAAGCTTATCGGAACTTGGAATTTATCCTGCGGTTGATCCTTTGGATTCCACATCCACGATTTTGTCACCCGATATAGTTGGGGAAGAACATTACAACACAGCCCGCGGTGTTCAGAAAATTTTGCAGAGATATAAGGATTTGCAGGATATTATCGCGATTCTTGGAATGGAGGAGCTTTCCGAGGAAGATAAGTTGACTGTAAGACGTGCGCGCAAGATACAGAAATTTTTGTCACAGCCTTTCTTTGTTGCTGAAACGTTTACCGGACGCGAAGGGAAATATGTTTCATTGAAGGACACAGTGAGAGGATTTAAAGAAATTTTGGACGGGAAGTGTGATGATATGGATGAGGGCGCTTTTTACATGAGAGGAGGCATAGATGAAGTTATGAAAGAAAAAAAGTAAAAATTTTTATATGAAGAAAAAGATGGGTTTAAAAATAGTTACGCCGGAAAAAGTTATTTATGATAGCGAGGTTGAAAGTGTTTCTTTTCCTACGGTTCAGGGAGAAATTACTGTTTTGCCTAATCATGTTCCTATTATTTCAGCGATTCAGCCGGGAGAATTAAAAATCAGAAAAGATGGGAATATTGAATATTTTTCTGTGACGAGAGGAGTTTTGGAAGTTGATGGAAAATCTATGATGCTTTTAACCGACGCGGCTGAACGTGCCGAAGAAATTGATGAGAAGCGCGCCGAGGAAGCAAAAGAAAAAGCTAGAAAACTTATGACAGAAAAGAGGCAGGATGCTGAGGGTTATACCGAAGCTGTCGCTTATTTTGAAAGGGCTTTATCCAGATTAAAGGTGTCGAGGAAAAATAGAAGAGGTGGACATAGGGGAAGTATGGAACAGTAGCCCGCAAAATACCAGAAAAATATGGACGATAAAAAAATTAAAAATAAGGTTGACGGGAAAGTTTGGTCGGCTTACGGACTTGCGCTCACTCTTGGATATATGATTATTGTGCCGATACTGATTTTTGGAGTTGGAGGAGTGTTATTGGATAAATGGCTTAATACGTTTCCGATATTCATATTTGTCGGATTTGTACTGGCTATGACATCCGGACTTATAGTTGTTTACAGAAAAACCAAGGATATAATCGCCGGTTCTCAATTCCGTGTCAAACCAAGGTCAAAAAAATAATGATAAATAAATAATATGGCTGAATTTATACCACCAACATTAGCGTCAGAAACAATTGCACATATAGGAAGTTTTGAGGTTCGCAATACTCTCATTGCATCCATGATGACTATTGTTTTTTGGCTTGTTATAGCTCTGCTTGTTAGAAGAAGGAAGTACGCTCTTGTGCCGAGCGGGATTCAAAATCTTGCCGAAGTTCTTATTGGCGGATTCTTCAATTTTTTTGACGGGATAGTGGGTGACGAGAAGAAAACACGCAAATTCTTTCCTCTTGTGATGACAATATTTTTCTTTGTGATTATTTCAAACTGGATGGGGCTTTTCCCCGGATTTGGAAGTATTGGAATTTGGGAAACGCATGAAGGGCACGAAGTGTTTGTTCCGATTTTAAGATCCACTTATGCCGATGTTAATATGACTCTCGCTCTCGCATTGATTTCTGTCACTTCCATCCAGATTTTTGGATTTGCATTCCTTGGTTTAAAGAAATACGGCGGTAAATTTTTTGTTAATCCTTTTAGAGATCCTATCGGGTGTTTTGTCGGATTCCTTGAGCTTGTTTCGGAATTATCCAAAATGATTTCGTTCTCTTTCCGTCTTTTTGGAAACGTTTTTGCGGGAGAAGTTTTGCTTTTGGTTATTTCATTTTTGGTGCCTTATGTGGTGCCTCTTCCTTTTTACGGCTTGGAGCTTTTTGTCGGATTTGTGCAGGCGCTTGTGTTTTCCTTTTTAACTTTGGTTTTTTTGAAGATAGCGACAACGGCTCATCATTAGTCTTGAAATGGGTGTTTGAAATTGATATATTTTTAGCCGATATGTTGTTTGTCGTTAAAAAAGTTTTTGTTAAATTTTTGATTCCGGTTGTTCTATTTGGTTTGCCGTTTGTTGTTCCTGTCTATGCGGTTGGGTTTGACGTGTCTACTTTTGCCACTATCTTTTCTATGATTTTTGTTATTTTGGTCGGTTTTTTTATAGCTGCTGCTACGGCTAATTATTTGAATCTACAGTCTCATTTGGCGGAAGAAACTGCTTACTTGATAGCGCTTTTCAGTTTAGGTGTATCCGTTCAACCTTCGATGAAGAAAAAACTTGGGGATGTGATTGATGCTTATCTTATTGCGGCAGTGGATTATCCGTTGCTTGAATATGCAAATAAAACACGCAAGGAGCTTCATGATGTGATTGATGTTGTTGATTCTATCGAGGTTAAGGTTTCCGACCCAAAAGGGATGGTTGCGTTAGATCATTTATATGAAGCAAAGATTAGTTTAATCAAAACTCTCCATTCTGTTGCGTTTTCGGCTCCTCGGGTTGTTCATAGAATACATTGGGTTATTTTGACGGCTTTGGCTTCCGCGTTGGTATTTTTGCTGTTTACGCTACGCACCGGCGAGGTATTGGCTGGTATTGTTATTGGGGTGTTAACGATTTCTTTGTATCTTGTTTTGATTCTTCTTCATGAAGTTGATAATAATGATTTTCTTGAGGATTCTCTTGCGTATTCGGATGTTCAAAAAGTTTTCGAGGCGATTGGGAAACTTAAATATTATCCCGAAACTGCATTTAGAAGATATGGGAATGATCAATTGCAGTTAGACAAGGATTATCGCGTCGGGATTTATAAGGACTATCCCAAATCGATGGAAAAGAGGATTAAGATTGTAAAGGTGTAGGCTTGTATGGCAGCCACGTTTCAGACACGCTTGCTTCACCCGCCGAGTGAAGCTTCGCTAAGCGCTCGGTTTCGCTCCTCGCCTGTGGCGAGTCCGTGGCCGCGAAACCTCGCGATTGTCTTCAACATGGCTGCTATACAAGCCTTGAATCCTATTGATGCAGTATCAAGAAGAGTGGGGCGAGTACCAATGTCAAAGTTGATAGTAATTTTATAAGTACGTGTAAAGATGGACCTGCCGTGTCCTTGAACGGATCTCCAACGGTATCTCCGACTACTGCCGCTTTGTGCGCAAATGAGCCTTTCCCGCCGTGTGCGCCGGTTTCAATGTACTTTTTGGCATTGTCCCATGCACCGCCGCTGTTGTTTAAAAGAAGTGCAAGGATTATTCCTGCGATTGTTCCGACCATTAAGGTTGCGCCAACCGACTCAGGTCCAAGTATAAATCCGATTGCTGTTGGAACTATTACTGCAAGCAAGCCCGGAAGAACCATCTCTTTTAATGCGCCTTTCGTGCAGATGTCTACGCATCTTGCATAGTTCGGTTTTTCCGTACCTTGCATGATACCCGGATGGTTTTTGAATTGATCTCTTACATCATTGATTATGTAGTAAGCTGCGCGGCTCACTGCCCGAATTGCGTATGCGGAGAAAACAAATATTAAAACTGCGCCGAGTAATCCTCCCACAAATACCATTGGTTTTGCCAAATCTATTGATTCTATTCCCACTTCTTCCAAGTATGCTGAGAAAAGAAGGAATGCGGCCAATGCGGCAGATCCAACGGCGTATCCCTTGGTTAATGCTTTTGTTGTGTTCCCGACTGAATCCAAACGGTCTGTTCGTTTTCTTATTTCTTCCGGAGATTTTGACATCTCAACGATTCCTCCGGCGTTATCTGTAATCGGACCAAAATTGTCCATCGCTAAAATATATGCGGCTGTAGACAGCATTCCCATTGTCGCAACAGCTGTTCCATATAATCCGCCGGATTCAAGTCCGGATGATTTTCCAAGGAAATATGATCCCAAAAGTGCGGCTGAAATAACCAATACCGGAAGTCCTGTAGATTCAAGCCCTACTGCAAATCCGCTGATGATGTTTGTTGCGCCTCCGGTTTCCGATGATTGTGCAATTTCTTTAACCGGTCTGTATTTGTATTCTGTATAGTATTGGGTGATATATACAAAGAGGATGCTTGTTACGATGCCAACCATTCCCGCCAAAAAGTACCATAGCCATACCGGCAATGCGGAAACAGGTTGTTCTGTCGGGTTTAATAGTAAGTATGTTGCAGCCAAAAATCCTAAAATCGCAAAGAATGTTGTTACTGCGTAACCTTTATTCAAGCCTTTCATTGGATCCTGATTTTCCTTAATTTTAACCGTTAATACTCCGATAATTGATGCGATGAGTCCGAATGCGCGTGCTACAAGAGGGAATATAATTCCTTTTAATCCGAATGTCGGAAAAAGTGCGATTCCAAGTATCATTGCTCCTATATTTTCCGCCGCTGTAGATTCAAATAAGTCGGCGCCACGACCTGCGCAATCGCCTACGTTATCTCCAACCAGGTCTGCGATAACTGCCGGATTCCGAGGATCATCCTCGGGAATTCCCGATTCAACTTTTCCAACCAAGTCCGCTCCAACATCTGCAGCTTTTGTGTAGATTCCTCCTCCAAGCTGGGCGAATAAGGCAACGAATGAAGCTCCAAAGCCGAATCCGACTATAAGTAAAGGAACTTCAGTAGGGTTATCCAACCCTCCGTAAAAATAAAAAAGTCCGCCAACTCCAAGAAGTGAAAGGGCGACTACAAGTATTCCGGAAACCGCTCCTCCTCTTATTGCAACTTTTAAAGCCTGATTGATGCTTGATTCGGCTGCTGCGGCAGTGCGCAAGTTTGCTTTTACAGATACGTACATGCCTGCGAATCCCGAAATTCCCGATGCTATAGCGCCAAGCATGAATGCTACCGCTGTGTGCCATCCGTATGATAAGTTTTTCCCTCCCAAATAATACGCGAAGAATATTAAAGCGGCCATAACAATAGATAGTACCGAGATGGTGGTGTATTGTCTTTTCAAAAAGGCCATAGCACCTTGCCTAATAGCTTCCGCAATTTCCTGCATTTTTTCGTTTCCGGTGCTTTGTTTTAGAACGTGGCTAGTAAGCAAATAGGCTGCAATAAGGCCGATCAAGCTTATTCCGAAAATGGAATAAAAATAATAGTTGGTTGAAAGAGTGTCTGTCATGATTTTGTTAGGTTAAGAAACTTTCCAGATGTTACCAGTAAGGAATTTGTAATTCAAGGGATTTATCCTATTGACTGTGCGAGTGTTAATACCTATACTGGGTATACGTATATCTCAGTAATTCTTAAATATTTTAAAACCATGATTGATCCGTTTAAAACGAAAGTCATAAATCGGCTGAAGAAAGCCAAAGGGCAAATTGACGGTCTTATGGGAATGATAGAAAACGACAAGTACTGCATGGATGTTTTGACGCAAAGTTTGGCTTTTCAGGGTTCATTGAAGGGGATTGGTCCTCTTATTTTGGAAAGCCATTTAAACAGTTGCGCCAAGGAAAAACTTACTTCCAAAGATTCGGTGGAAAGGCAAAAGTTTATTAAGGAAATTGTAAAATCATGGGAGCTTTCCGGTAGATAATTATCTTTTAAAAATTTTAATATGAAAACATTTTTGAAAAATCACGCCAGAAAAATTTTATTTGGCGGTGCTGTCCTTTCGGCTATTTTTGTTGCTACCGCCTGCAGTTCCAGTGGTTCTGTGGATATAACGCGATTGGACGAAACCGAAAGCGGTAAAATTGTTCCTCTCGGGAATGTTACTTTTGACTGGGGGGATATCGATATTCAGGGAGGGAATGTGGATTCGCCATTATTCAAATTTAAAAATGACGGGGATGGCGATTTGATAATTAAAACCGCGAATACATCCTGCATGTGCACGACTGCGACAATTACTTTGAGTGATTCTACTCCTTCCCCGGCTTTTGGTATGCATGAAGCCGTAAATTGGGGAGGTATTGTTGCTCCGGGTGAAGAATTTACCGTGAAAGCTGTTTTTGATCCTCTTGCGCATGGTCCGGATGCGGTTGGTCCTATTGATAGGTTTATTACAATTACGACCAGTTCTGTTTCCAATGGGAATTATGCCAAGAAACCGGCGGCTTCACATGGACACAGTGGTAATGTTGTTAGCGGCAATGTTACCGAACTGACATTATCCGGAAATGTTCTTTATAAGGATGATTTCGCGGCGAAGTATCCTAATGGGAAGCCTGAAGTTGGGACTGAAAAAGTGTCTGATGAAAAAGTGTCTGAAGGAGATAGTGTCGGAACTAAGGCATCTCAACAAGTTGATTATATAAATTTTGAGGCTGAACGTGTGACAACTGAAAATTATTCTGAGCTTAAAGGAAAATACGGTGATGATTTGAATGATATCAATCCGGTTGGTGGAGATATATTTATTGTTCTGACTCTGGATAATCATAACGAGGACTTAACAGGATTTGATTATAAGTTGATGTCTAAGCTGGATGGACAAGCGGCGGTTGCTTGGAAAATGTTTTCTGATGCTGCCGGCGGGCATCATGTAACGGGTCTTTTAACTTTTCAGGGAGGTACATCCCCAAGTCCTTTGGTTATAAGCGGTTTGCCTGTCGGAGAAGTGACTTTGGATTTTTAGTTTTTAACTTTTGTTTTTGTGAGTCCGTATATTTTTAGCGCGATTAGTTTAGCGGGGATGACAGGGTTTTATTATTTGATTCTTTTTTTGACGACTTTTGACAAGTTTTATCCCCTGGAGTTTTTTGTGGATAAATGGTTTTTAATTATACCGCTTTTGCTGGGATTTGCTTTGCAGATGTATTTCTTCCAAAAAATCAGGCTGGTTATACGAGAAAACAGTTTAAAAATGGTTGGAGCTTCGGCTGGTGTAAATATTGGCGCTATGGTCGCGTGCTGTGCTCATTATCTTGTGAATATTTTTCCTTTTCTCGGTCTTATCGGTTTTGCTTCTTTTATGAATTATCAAAATTGGTTTTTGGGCTTTGGTGTTTTGATAAATATTGGTGGAGTTATATATATGATGGTAAAGTTGAATCAACATAAAAATATGGCTTGTTGTATAAAAGAACATGTACATGCATAAATTAAAAATACTTATATCGAGCTTGCGGTTTTGGCTGATACTTATCATCAGCGGGTTTGTGATGTTCGCTTTGCAAACTTTTTTTCTGGGACTTTGGACTATCCCGTTTTTTAATTATGGAATCGCCTATATGAATCCTGTTACGGTTTTTGATATGCTTTTTGTTGGTTTCTTTTCCGTTTTCTTCGGGTTCGGTGTTGCGCTGTTTATTATTGTAAGGCGGGCTCGAGTTGCTTCTTGTGCAATCGGTTCTTTGTCCGGCTTAACTTCTTTGTTTACGCTTCTTTGTCCGGTGTGTCCGGTATTTTTCTTGTCATATTTTGGGATGTCCGCCACGCTTGCGGTTGTATCTCCTTATTTTTGGTGGTTCCGATTAGTCGCAGGAATTTTAATTCTTGTAGCTATTTTGATTTTATTGGAAAGATTTGAAGATGAAAAAATTCATCCTGTTGATAAATCACATTTTTTAAATACTCTTTTGATTGTCGTTGTCGCTATTTTGTTTATGAACAACCAAGTGCTCGCTGTTAAGCTTGGCGAAAAGCTTATGGGCGGTCAGAGCGGGAAAGAAATTGAGCTTTCCGGAGAATTTTCCCGTGATATAGCTGTTCTTGTTACGCCAACTGTCAATCCTTTTTATGGTGCTGAGCTGGGATTGGATTTTTCGAATGTTTCCGCAATAAACACTTCAATCGGGAAGTTGTCGAAAATGGCTCCTATGCAGGGTTCCGCGCCTATTGATCTCAATGATACGGAGCTGAAGCGTTATATAAAGATCGGGACCGAACCTACCGTTACATGTGAATTTTGTTGCGGCGTTATAACTCTTGTCAGGGAAGACGGTTCTCCAACATGCGGATGTGCGCACTCTATCGCCATGAGGGGGACTGCCGCTTATTTGATTAGAAATTATCCGGAAATGAGCGATGCCGATATCGCTTATGAACTTATGAGGCAAAAAGGGCTGTATTTCCCGAAACAAATGCAGGAGCGCATGGCAAAGGAATTGGCGGGGGACATCTCAAAATTTACCGCTGATATCCGTTATCTTACACAGTATTTGGACAAGAAAGAATTTGCAGATTTGCAAAAAGAGGCTAAAAAATCCGGTTTTGTTCCTTACGATAAAAGTCCCGATATGGTTGGAGGATGTTAAAGAGGTTCCCTAATATTTAACAAAATTTATATATGGTATCATCAAAAGTTTTTTTATCGGTCATTATAGCGTCGGTTTTGGTTCTTTCTTACCAAACTTATCTGCTTTTTGATTTAACAAGCAGGCTTGGTGAAGCGAACATATCTTTTGGAGGATCAGCCGCGGCGGCTTCTAGTGGTGCTCCAGATATGGTGGGAGGATGTTAATTAGATGCAATATAAAATAATAAATAACTTATGAATGAGATGCAAAAATCTATCAAAAATCGCGCTGTTTTGGGTTTTTCCAATGCGCTTGTTTTTATCCTTATTGTTGTTCTTGCTGTAAATGTTGTGACGATGGGACTGTTTACTTTTATTGTGGATGGGAAATTGGATGAAGCTCTTGACCTTGCCCGTCCGCAGGAGGGTGCACTTACTTTAATTTCCCCTGTTGGTTGCGATAAATGTAAAACTTTGGATGTTGTCAAAAGCAATTTTGCATCTAAAAATGTGGAAATTTCCGAGGATATTCAAATGTCTTATGCCGATGAGGATGCCAAAGAATTGATTAAAAAATATGCGATAAAAAAACTGCCTGTTTTGATTTTTGAATCTGATGAGAAAATAAAAACCTCTTTTTCAGAATCCGTTAAAAAGTTGGGCGGTGTTGTTGTAGATGAGGATGCGCTTGTTATGGAGCAGGCTGTTCCTCCATATTTTGATTTGGATTCCGGTAAAATGTTTGGCGAAGTTACCGTTACGTTTATTGTCGATGACGGTTGTAAAAACTGTTACGATGTTCTTTCCGTGCAAAAACCTATCCTTTCAAAGTTTGGCATTTATGTTGCAAAGGAATCTCTTGTTGATGTTTCCGACGATACAGGAAATGAGCTTGTTGAAAAATACAATGTTACGAGTGTTCCCACCATGATTTTGTCTGCGGATGCAAAATATTATGAGCAATTTGTTTCTGCATGGGGCAGTGTCGGAAGCATAGAAAGCGATGGTAGTTTTGTTTTGCGCAAGCTTGATGCGATGGGTCTTGCGTATAAAGATTTAAAAAGCGGAAAAGTTGTTGAACCTATCCAAGAATCTGCAAAATAACATATAAATTTATTTTTTTAATCTATCTTATTATGATGAATACAAGTTCTCTGTACGGTTCCGCCTTTTGGTGGAATTTTCATCTGGTTTTTGGTGTTATTATTTTTCTCGCCGTGGTTTTTTTGGTTGTTTGGGCGATAAAGTTTATGAAAGAAAAGGAGCTTAAGGACTGGACTCTTTGGCTTGCGGTTATTGGTATTATTGGTGTTCTTTTAACTGCGGGCTGGGGTTGGAAAGGCATGCGGTCAATGATGGGCGGTACGTATGGAGGCAAGGCTTACAACTGGGAATCCATGATGAATGATTTGAACGATGACGATGTCAGCGGACTTGCAACTTCCGATCAATGGAAATCTTATATGCTGGACAAGATGCAAGAGCATATGGGAATTACCAAGTAATTATTTATTTTTTGTAATTTATTTCTATGATTAAGGGTTTTAAAAAGTGGATTTTGATGTCTTTTTTGTTTGTTATTGTTTTTTCGACTACTCATGTCGCACACGCTTCGGTCACTCCGCCTCCGGCGGAGCTATACAGCGGCGGGTCAGTTAAGGTTTCTCCTTTAACTTATGATTTTGGGGATGTATATCCGGAAAAAGGATTGGTGTCCACCACTTTTACGGTTGAAAATGTTGGCGGTGAAATTCTTAAAATCAACAAGCTTTCGACAAGCTGCGGGTGCACTGTTGCGAAAATGGATTTGTCCGATATGCCGGCTTCTTCCAAAAGGGAAATGGTTGTTACTTTTGATCCAAACGCTCATGCCGATCAATCAGGGGAGATTGTAAGAGAGATTTATTTAAAAACTTCCGATCCGGAGAATCCGGAAGTTGCGATTGAATTGATGGGAAATGTTGTCAGGGAAGTTTCCGGCAATTCCGGCTCAGGTGAAGCCGGCAAAGGTTTCAGTGATAAATCTGTTGTTGTTTTCTTCAACGAAGCCTGCAAAGATTGCGGCGAGCTTGTCATGCAAACATATCCCGTTTTCTTCGGAGAATATGGATTTTCCGTTTTAAATAAAGACTATATAAATGAGAAGGAAAACCGTCAAACCCTTAATGAATATAATGAAAAATGGAATGTTCCGTTTGATTTGCAAAGCCATATTGAGGCTTTTGTGGATGACAAACTTCTAATCGGCGGGCATGTTCCCGAAGAAATAATGCGGTATTTGCTGGAGCATCCGGATGAATATGAGAAAATTCTTGTTTATCAGGATGAAATGCACGGGCATGCCGAAAATTACAAGGTATGGGATTTTAAAGGCGAAGTGAAAACATATCCTATTGACGAGCCTATTACAACTTATCTGGACTGGCATAAAACTTGGGGTGGGGATCAAATTTTATCCACTCCTTCCGGATTTTGGGGGTTTTTTGCGCTTATTACTTCAAGTGCGTTTTTGGACGGAATAAATCCCTGCGCTATCGCCGTTTTACTTTTCTTTATAGCGTTTTTGTTTTCCATAAAAAAAACAACGCGAAGTATATGGAAAGTTAGTCTTGTGTATATTTTTGCCATTTATCTTGCGTATTTTTTGATTGGAATAGGGATCGCGCAGGCGATAGTGATTAGTGGGGCGCCTCATTTAATGGCTTATATCGGCTCTTATCTTGTTATCGGACTTGGTATTATCCAGCTTCTTGGGATTGTGTTTCCGAGGTTTCCAATCCGTTTAAGAATTCCTTTAAATACAAAGGCTGTTCTTGAAAAGTGGCTTTATAAAGCTACGGTTCCGGCGGCTTTTATCGGAGGATTTATAGTCGGACTTTGCACTTTCCCTTGTTCCGGAGGAATATATGTCGCTGTTATCGGGCTTTTGGCTTCTTCGCAAACTTATGTGCAGGGGCTTTGGTGGATGATTTGGTATAATTTTATATTCATTTCGCCTCTTTTAATTATTCTCGCTCTTGCCGGCAATGCGAAAGCTACTGAAAAACTTCAGGAATGGGAGCGCAAGGAATCCAAAATGTCTAAAATTATTATCGGGCTAACCATGATCGCTCTTGGAGTTATTATTCTTAAATTTTTTACCTAGTATGAGTATCTTGCTTGAACAAAATTTAATTCCTCTTATCACAATTCCCGTTATTTATTTTTTTGTTGCGTTTATAAAGCCATATATCCAGCCAAAACTGCCGTTTAATGTTTGCGCTGTTTGCGCCTCGGTGAGTGCAACTTGGATTATTTTGTTGGTTTTGTGGCTGATTGGAGAAAGTGTGTCATTGATTTCGCTTGGTATTTTGATGGGGATGAGTGTCGCCGGTTTTATGTATAAAATGGAGGCTGCTTATAAAAAACGAAGTATAAGGAATTTTTGGTTTGTGCGTTTGGCGATTGTTATTTCGGGATTTTATTTTGTTTTTAATCTCCTTGAAAAAAAGTTTGACTGGGTTTTGATGATCGCTGTTTTGTTTGTTATTTTGGTTTCTTTGGCTACGTTTCTTTTCCAGGGAACAACCCATGACGATGTTGTTAAGGAGCAGGAAAAATCTGGCAAAGATTCTTCTATAATTAAAAAATTGGATAACTGCTGTTAAATTATGCATATAACGAAAATTTTCAAAATTACGGATATGAATTGCGGCTCATGCGTTCTTCATATTGAAAAAGATGTTTCGAAGATGAAGGGAGTTCATCATATAGCTGTAAATTTCGCCGCTGAAAAAGCTGAAGTTATGTATGACGATGCTTTGCTTACTCCGGAAGATATTGTTAAGCAAATTAAAGATACGGGTTATCATGCTTATTTATTGGAGGATTCGGGCGGCAGTGATGAAGGGAATAGCGGGCATGGCGGTCATGGTGGTCATGATATGGGTGTTCACGGTGATGGCGGCGGTGATGGTGGTTCCGGCGAGCACGATCATATGCAAATGGAAAGCAAAAAAGATATAAAGAGAAGGTTTTATAAAGTTGTGTTTGGTATGGTTGCCAGTATTTTTGTTTTGATGTTGGCTTTTGCGATTGATTTTAAGTACGAGCATTACACAATGCTTGTTGTTACGCTTTTTATTCTTATGTACACAGGCAAGGAGTTTTTTGTTCAGGGAATTCCGCCTTTTATTTTTAAAGGAAGACCGAATATGAGTACTCTTGTTGCGGTTGGAGTCGGAGCGGCTTTTATTTATTCCACTTATAATACTGTGTATTCGATGAGCGGGGCTGAGTATTTTATGGATTCCGCCATTATTACGACTTTTGTCGCGCTAGGGCATTATCTTGAAGCGAAAGCAAAAGGTAGCGCTTCCGAAGCTATACGAAAACTTGTCGGGCTTCAGGCTAAATTTGCCCATGTTGCTTCTTCCGGCGGGCATTTTAAAGATGTGCCGATAAAGGATGTGCAAATAGGGGACAGGCTTATGGTTAAGCCGGGAGAAAAAATTCCGGTTGACGGTGTGATTTTCGAAGGTGCTGCGACTATTGATGAGTCCATGATTACCGGAGAAAGCATGCCTGTTGATAAAAAAGATGGCGACAGTGTTATAGGTGCAACCGTTAACGGCAATACTTCTTTTGTAATGCAGGCGAAAAAAATTGGCAGCGATACTGTCCTTTCTCAAATGGTTAAGCTTGTCGAAATGGCGCAAATGAGCAAAGCTCCCATCCAAAAACTTGTTGACCGCGTATCGCAATATTTTGTATGGATTGTTATTTTAATTGCCGTGCTTGCGTTTTTGGGATGGTGGTATGTAAGCGGTGATGTTGCTACTTCAATTATTCCCGCTGTTGCTGTTTTAATTATCGCTTGTCCGTGCGCTCTTGGGCTTGCGACGCCGGTTTCTATAGTTGTGGGTTCCGGACGCGGTGCGCAAATGGGTATCTTGATCAAAAAAGCCGACAGTTTGGAAAAAATGCACAAAATTACTGTTATTTGTTTTGATAAGACAGGGACAATTACCGAAGGCAAGCCGAAAGTGACGGATTTTGTTTTGTACGATGTTCCGGAAAGTTCTTATAAAAAATTTGAGCTGGACGGGGTTTCTCCGAAAGATAAATCCGGATACAGGGAAAAAGTTTTGCAGTTTGTTTCCTCGCTTGAACACAATTCCGAGCATCCTTTAGCCAAGGCCGTTGTTTCTTATGCTTTGGATTTTTCCGTTGAATTTGTGAAAGTTAAAGGTGCGGAAGCCGTAATCGGCAAGGGTATTTTTGGTGTTGTTGGTGGTACGGAAGTTCTTATTGGCAGCAAGAAATTTTTGCATGATAAAAAAGTTGTAAGATGCGCCGAGCTGGATTCGCAGGCCGAGGAGAAAGAAAAAGACGGTAAAACCGTTTTGTATTTTGCAATTGACGGTCGTGAGCGTGGAGTTTTTGCGCTTCAGGACAGAGAAAAAGAGGGTGCCGGCGGTGCAGTTAAATTACTGCATGCAAGGAATATTAAAACTTTGATGATGACGGGAGATAATCCCGCTGTCGCTCAAAGTATCGCCAAAAATGTTGGAATCGATAATGTGTTCGCTCAAATTACTCCGGAAGGCAAAACCAAAAAAGTGAAGGAGCTTCAAAGCGCGGGGGAGTTTGTGGCGATGATCGGCGATGGAATAAATGATGCTCCTGCTCTTGCGACCGCAGATGTTGGGATTGCAATGGGTACCGGAACGGATATAGCTATTGAGTCCGGCGATGTAGTGCTTGTGAAGGGGGATTTGATGAAGGCTGTTGAGTCTATCGAGCTTTCGATTGCGACTTTGCGAAATATCAAACAAAATCTTTTTTGGGCGTTTATTTATAATACGGTTGGTGTGCCGGTAGCCGCTTTCGGGCTGTTGAGCCCTATTTTTTCTGCGGGTGCAATGGCTTTTTCTTCGATAAGTGTCGTGTTGAATGCGCTTAGGCTGAAGAGGTTTAAGGTGAAGTTTTAAGCAGTTCGTCTGGTGGTTCGTATAATAAACTCGGATTATGTTATTTCTGATAATTGAATGACTTATACAAGCCGATAAATTGATCTAAAAGTCTGCCCGTGCAGACTTTTCTATGCGAACTATTTGTGCTATTTTACTGCAGATGAATCTCAATAAACTCAAAACTGTTTTCGCTGATTTGCCGAAATTCCGCCTTAAGCAAGCTTTTAAGGCGATTTTTAATGATTTTGCGGAATCGTGGGATGAGGTGACTGTTTTTCCCAAAGATTTGCGGGCAAAGTTGAATACTGATTTCCCTTTGGGAATAAAAGCCGAACTGATTGAATCAAGCGATGGCAAAACCATTAAAGCCTTGGTTAGTTTTGAGGACACTAAAGGTGCGGAAGCTGTATTAATGCACCATTCCGATAGTCGAAATACTGTTTGTGTGTCTTCGCAAATCGGTTGTGCGATGGGTTGTGAATTTTGCGCCACCGGGGATATGGGGTTTAAACGTAATTTAACGTCGGATGAAATTGTTATGCAGGTGCTTTTATTTTCACGTTTATTGAAGCGTAGCGGACAACGTGTGACAAATGTAACTTTTATGGGGATGGGGGAGCCATTTTTGAATTATGATGAGATGATATCCGCCGCCAAGTTTTTGAATAAAGAATTGGGGATTGCGGCGCGGCATATTTCCATTTCCACCTGCGGAATTGTAGGCGGGATTTTAAAATTCATGAAAGAACCTTTCCAGTTTAATTTGGCTATTTCTCTACATGCTCCAAATAATGAATTGCGCAGTAAATTGATGCCGGTTAATCGAAGGTTTTCACTGGAGAAGGTTTTGCAGGCAGTTGCGGCTTATATAAAAGAAACCAATCGTAAAGTGATGATCGAATATTTGTTGATTAAAGATGTGAATGATTCTGCTGAAAATGCAAAAGAGCTTGTGAAGGTGCTTAAAAAATATCTCGTAAATTTGTTTGTTGTAAATTTGATTCCATATAATCCTACTGGAAGCAGACCCGAAGGGTTTGCTAATAAAGGAACGTTCGCGAAGCGAACACCTTTCAAATTTGAGCCGTCCAGCGGAAAAAATATTGCAAAATTTAAGGCTGTTTTGGAGGATGGCGGAATTGAAGCGGTTCAGCGTTTTTCTTTTGGACAGAAGATTGCGGGTGCATGCGGACAGCTGGGGACGAGATTGAAAAATCGATAATCGTTGCTTACTTTACTCCTTCCACTTCTTCTCCAAGCCTTTCAAAAAATTCCACCATAAACTTGTGTCGTTCTTTGGCTAAGTGTCTGCCTTCACGTGTTAGCATTTTATTTTTTATATGGCGCAACTTGACTATAAATTCGCGGTAAGCCGTGTCGTCTTTTGTGTATGGTTTTGTTTTTAAAATTTCCGTTTTGCTTTTATTTTCGTGCAGATTTGCTCCGACTTCGTTTGCAAAGAAAAAAGCCCGTCCAATGCCTATGGCTCCGATACTATCCAGTTTGTCGGAATCAAAAAGCACTTTTGCTTCCAAAGTTTTCGGGGTGATAGAGTTTCTGAAACGGTGTGCTTCTATACAGTGAACCACTTTTTCTATTTTGAGTGAAGGAAAGTTGTATTTTTTTAAGATTTTTCGCGCAATGTCGGCTCCTTTTTCAGCGTGGCAGATTTTGCCTTTGGATTTATCTTCAAATTTACGTCCGATATCGTGCAGCGCGGCGGCGATTTTTAATATTTCCAAATCGGCTTTTTCTTTTTTGCCGATGTGTAGGCAAAGTTTCAACACTCTTTCAGTATGGTCAAAATTATGGCTGCCTCTGGCATCCAAAAAAAACTTTTTCGCTTCCGGAAGAATTTTATTGAGTATGTCCATATGAGTGATTTTTAGCACATAACCGGCTTTTCAGTCCAGAAATTATGTTTATTTTGTGCATACAGGCTTTTATGATAAAATTTTTACCTGTAAATGGAGAGATGTCCGAGTGGTTGAAGGAGCCGCTCTCGAAAAGCGGTACCTGCCTTTGGTGGGTCGAGGGTTCGAATCCCTCTCTCTCCGCCATGATCTGTACCCCAAAAAGTAGACACGGGTACAGTTTTCTTTGTTTTCAAAATATTATAGGTTGTTCGTAAAAATTATACTCGCTTAGCTTCGCATTTTTTTAATTTGCCCTTTTGTTTCAGGAAGGTTTTTTGTGATTATTTCCCAGATGATTTCTAAGTCAATCCCGAAATATGCATGAGTGGCTATATTTCGTAGCCCAATCATCTTTTTCCAAGGTATTTCTGTATATTGTTCACATATTTCGTTGGGAATATTTTTTGCCGCTTCTCCGATGATTTCCAGATTTCTTATAACGGCATCTACAATCATCTCTTTTGCTGAAAACTCTTCATAGTTTAAGCCCTTATATAATTCTTGATTTTTTCGATCGATTCTAAAATATCATCGATATACATTTTGTAATTTCTTTCCATCATGCGTATTTTACTTCGTTAAGTATGGTTGTTTTTATTTGGGGCTTAAGGGCTTTTTTTGTTACTAGATCCACATTTTTTTTTAGAATATTCTTTAAATATTCTTGTAAATCGAAAAAATCCCAACCTATCGGCTCATAAAATTCGACAAGGATATCGATATCACTGTCATCCGACTGCTCATTACGGGCAAAAGAGCCAAAAATTCCTATTTTTTTGACCCGAAATTTTTCCTTAAGGAAGCTTTTTTGAGATTTTAGAATTTTCTCTATATCTTCTGCCATTTTTGCTTTGTAAGTATAGTTTTATTATAATTTATATGGAGAGGAATGGGAATAGCTTTTGTTTTTCCAGTATTTTTGCGTATTCAAAGCCGAGTTCGAAGATTGATCTCTGTGTGTCCGCTATGTTTTTGTTTTGAATTATTACGCCGATTTGGTCTTCATGGGAGATTATTGCGACTTTGTCGTCATAAATGTTTATCTCGTTTTTAAAGAGGTAGTGGATCATGTTAAGAGTTCAATAGTTTCTTACATGGAGTTCCACGGCCAGTTGCCTCCTAGGATGGAATAGGTATTATAATGTTCGTTGAAGTACTATATTATCCCTTATTAAACCTAAAAGCTCCATGAACTCTACCTGTAAGAATTGTAAAAATCAGTTTTCGATTGGTGCCGAAGATTTAAAGTTTTATCAAATGATTTCGCCTGCTATTGGCGGTAAAAAGCTTGAGATGCCCGTTCCCACTTTGTGCTTCGCATGCAGGCATCAAAAAAGGCTTGCTTTCCGCAATGAAATAAATTTGTACCATAGAAAGTGCGACAGTTCGGGTAAGCAAATTATTTCCATGTATTCTCCGGATAAGCCTTACAAAATTTATGATCAACATATTTGGTGGAGCGATTCGTGGAATCCTGTGGATTTCGGGCAGGATTTTGATTTTAATAAGTCGTTTTTTGAGCAGTATAAAGAGCTGCAATTACAGGTGCCGAGAATGAATCTGAATAATATTAACAATGAAAACAGTGATTATTGTAACTTGGCGATGAACGATAAAAATTGTTATCTTGTTTTTACAGCTGATGAGGATGAGGATTGTTGCTATCTTCGTTTTGCGGACAGAAATTATCGTTGTTTTGACTGTGATTACACTTACGATTCGATTGATTGTTACGGGTGTTTCGATATCCAAAAATGCAATAACTGCAACTTCTCGCATAAATGTATAAATTCTGGAGATTTGTATATGTGCTATAACATGATTGGATGCAATGATTGCATGGGCTGTGCGAATTTGAGGAATAAGAAATTTTGTATTTTTAATGAGCAATGCGCCGGCCGCGAAAATTTTCTGAAGAAAAAATTGGAGCTTAAATTAAATACATACAGCGGTTTTGTTGAATTTAAGAAAAAATATGAAGAATTTTTGCAGAAACAGCCGCGAAAGTATCTGGAAATTGTGAATTGTGAAAATTCTTTAGGGGATTATTTGAAAGATTGCAGAAACGCTTATCAATGTTATAGCGGTTTTGGGCTGGAGGATTGCAAGTACATGATTAATTGCTGGAAAGCGAAAGATTGTTACGATTGGGATTTTGTCGGTGGGACCGGCAGTGAAAGGTGCCATGAAATGGCAAGTTCTGCGTATAACATGGTCAATTGTCATTTTTGTTCCGGCTGTTGGGAAAATAACAGTGATATTTATTACTCGGAACTGTGTTTGAATAGTCAAAACTTGTTTGGCTGTATTGCGCTTAGGCATAAGAAATATTGTATTTTGAATAAGCAATATACGAAGGAGGAGTATGAAGAACTTGTTCCGCGAATAGTTCGACATATGGGAGGGAAAGTTGCGAGCCTACGGGGCGAGCGCGTAGGCGAACGAGAATCTGGCTATGCCAGTTCGAGTGAAGCCGAGCTTAAAAATAAACAATGGGGTGAATTTTTCCCGATTAATTTGTCTGCGTATGCTTATAATGAGAGTGTTGCGTATGAGTATTTTCCTTTTAAGAAGGAAGAAGTTTTGAAGAGAGGATGGAAGTGGTTTGATGATGAAACTGACAAAACGTACAGTGGACCGGAATCCAAAATCCCTGATGATGAGAAGGAAGCTGATGAGGATATCTGCAAGCAAATTTTAGTTTGTGAGACAACAAAGAAACCATATAAAATTATTCCGCAGGAATTGAAATTTTTGAAGATGAAGAATCTTCCAATCCCGAGAAAATCCCCGAGTCAAAGGCATAAAGAAAGGATGGCTTTAAGAAATCCTTGGGCTCTTTGGAAAAGAAAGTGCGGCAAATGCAGTGCTGATATTATGACGACATATAATCCAAAAAGGATTGAACCTGTGTACTGCGAGAAATGTTATTTGGATGCGGTGGGGTGACATGGCAAAACTAATGTGACGATTAGAGTTTTAAGGGTTCCTTAAAGTCTGCTATTGCATAGTATCTGTCGTCGCATTTGCCGCTATTTTCTTGCATTTGCATGTGAAGATTTGTAAAATAATCTTCGTGAATACAAAACTTATCGAATGGGTTTTAAGAATTTCGGTCGCAGGTGAGTTTTTGGGGCATGGAGTTTTTGCACTGCAAGGTAAGGAAACCTGGATTGGGTGGTTTTCCATTTTTGGTATTACCGACACTGTTCTGGCGACTAAACTTTTGTTTATTGTTGGGCTTATAGATACCACTCTTGCATTTTTGGTTCTTTTAAAACCTATCCGTATTCTTCTACTTTGGATGATATTCTGGGGCTTTTGGACTGCGCTTTTGCGTCCGATTGTAGGTGAACCGATTTGGGATTTTGTGGAACGTTCGGCAAATTGGGGTGCTCCGCTTGCTCTTCTTCTTTTATTAGGCTGGCCAAAATCTTTTAAAGACTGGGTTAAAATATAACAATCCATCCATGAAAAAAGTCATTATTTTGCTGTTAATTGTCCTTGCAGTTATTGCTGGTATTTTTTATTTTTCCCGAGGTTACTTTGCTTCAGATGCGCAAACGGACACTTTAAAGTCTTTTGCCAGCTGGAAGTTATATGACAGCAAATTAACCATGGGTTTAACTTTGAAATATCCCGCCGATTGGACTGTTGATGACAGTTTTCCGGACTTTGTTTCTTTCATGCCTGCTAATGGAAATGGTTTCGGTTCAAGTAGGATTAAGACGTCTGACAAAAAACAAACTTTGGCTAAATGGATGAAAGTTCGAGATAAAGAAAATTCAGAAGCCATGGGAGGGCAGTATAAGGATAAAATTATAAGTACTAAAAAGATTAAGGTTGCTAAAGTGTCTGCTGTTAAACGTGTTGAATATGCCGATGCTGCCGGGTTTAATCATATTCTGACTTATTTGAAAAAGGGGAATTATTTTTATATATTTGGGTTGCAGATTGGTTCTTCCGGGAGCTACAGTTCTAAAGATGAAAAGGTTTACGATAAGATTCTTTCCACAGTGCAATTTACGAAGTAGGGTGAACTTCCTTGTATTTTTCCGTTAAAGATCTATAATTAGTCTAATAATTTTTAACCCCTGTTCTATGGTTAGTAAAAATAACGTCGGGCTTTTCGTAGGCGTGGTTGCCGGTTTGTGTCATCTTGTTTGGGTTGTGCTTGTTGGGGCTGGTGTTGCACAGAAGTTAGTGACTTGGCTTCTTTCCATGCATTTCATGCAAGATACAGGGTACACAATTACTGCGTTTAATTGGCTTACGGGACTAGAGCTTGTCGTTATGGCATTTGTAGGAGGGTATGTGGTTGGATATGTTTTGACCTTGCTTTGGGGTTGGATAGTGAAAAAATAGAGGAGGGATGCCCCCAATCTAGTGTGGCAAATCTTGTGCGGCGACAAGGTTTGTGTTAATTTCGCCTCATGTCTGAGTGGATATTTTTTACGATACTTGCGCCAATTTTATGGGCTTGTTCGAATGTCATAGATACCGGCGTCAGAAGAAATTATGTCGGCAGTGATTCTGCTCTTACGTGGTTTTTTTGTGCGATCAGGCTTATCCCCGTTATTGTTTTAATATTTATATTCGGATATCAATTCGAAATTAATTCTTCTTTTTGGTTGATATTTTTTGCCGGTATTTTTTGGACTGTCCCTTTTTATTTTTATTACAAAGCTCTTAACTCCGAGGAGACAAGCAGGGTTGTTTTGTTTATGCAAACGCTTCCGATTGTAACTTTCATTATCGCCGCAGTTTTTTTTGGCGAGCGGCTGGGGATGAATCAACTTATAGCTTTTGTCCTTATTTTTATCGGAAGTCTATTTGCCGCAGTGAAAAAAATTGAAACCAAATGGAAGGTGAGTGTAGCATTTTTTTTGATTTTTTTGTCGGTTGTCGGATGGTCGGTTTCCGATGTTGTGTTTAAATATATTTCGCCAAATTTCCATTCTTTTTGGGAAGCCATGATTGTTTATTTAGCCGGCGGAAGCCTTCCCGCATTTTTATTGTTTTTGTTCCCATCTCAATCTAAAAAAGTTTTTTCTCATTTGAAGGGTGTTCCGCGCATTGGCTGGTTTCTTATGAGTTTAAGTTTTTTTATTGGTGTGGGCGGTTCAGTCTCTTTCGCTTATGCTTTAACGCTTGGGAGTGTTTCTCTTTCTTCTGTGATTATAGGAATACAGCCTTTGTTTGTATTTATTTTCGGGCATGTTTTTTCCAGAATTTTTTCGGCGATTCCGCGTGAGCCTGTTGATGCGTTTGGGCTTCTATCCAAGGCTTGCGCTTTAGTTTTTGTGCTTGTCGGATTGTGGTATTTGGGGTTAAATTAAGGTACATATGCCGTTAAATAAAGTTTGTAAAACTTGTTCAAATTCTTTTGTTTGGGAAGATGCGGATATAAAAAACTTCCATAAGTTCGGATTTGAGCCTTTTGATATTTGTTCAAGATGCATGCACATGCAGAGGCTCGCTTTTAGAAATGACAGAGTTTTTTATCGCAGAAAGTGTGATCCAACCGGCGAGATAGTGGTGTCTTTATATCATCCCAAATCTCCATATAAAGTTTATAAATCTGATTATTATTACAGCGATAAATGGGATGCAGTTTCTTATGGAAAAGATTTTGATTTTAATCGGCCGTTTTTTGAGCAGTTTTACGAGCTTAAACTTAGTGTGCCTCGGCTTGCTATCCATAATATGAACGCTTTTAACAGCGAGTACTGCAATATGTCTTACGGGAATAAAAATTCTTATATGATTTTTGGCGGTGACATGAATGAGGATTCTATGTATGGAGTTTTGTGCGATCAGAATAAAAGTTGTTTGGATTTGGATTTTTCTTACAGAAATGAGCTTATTTATTTTTGTTCGGATGTTGTCGATTCGTACGGCTGTCAGTTTTCGTGGAATTCGAATAATTGTTCGCAGTGTTATTTCTCCGAGGATTTGATTGGGTGTACCGAATGTATTTTGTGCTTCAATTTAAGAAATCAGTCTTTTTGTATTGAAAACAAAAAGTATGAAAAAAATGAGTATTTTAGAAAAAAAACGCAGATGATTACCGGCAAACATAGTGATTTTGATATGATTTTCAGGCGGTTTTTGGAGATGCGTGAAAATAGAATTGTTAAGTATGCCCATAATGTCGGATGTCAGGATTGCGTGGGGGATTATATTAAAAACAGCAAAAATTGCACCAAGTGTTTTGATGTTACGGACAGTGAGGATTTGAGGGATGTGATTTACGCTTCAAAAGCCAAAGATTGTTTTCAGTGTGATTTGCTTGGTATGGGGAGCGAGCTTTGTTTTAATGCTATAAGTGTTTTCAATGGTCGGGATGTCTTGTTTTCAACGGTTTATTCTGTTGAGGCGTATGGTTTTAGATATTGTGAAACTTGTATAAATTCCCATGATCTTTTCGGATGTGTGGCACTTGGGCATAAGGAGTATTGCATCTTAAATAAACAATATAAGGAAAACGAATATAAAGAGATGGTTGGTCGGATTATCGAGCATATGAAGAAAACTGGTGAATGGGGGCAATTTTTTCCGGCAAAGGTGTCTTGTTTTGGATATAATGAATCAACTGCAAATTTGTATTTTCCTTTAGCTAAAGAAGAGGCTTTGGCAAAGGGGTTTAACTGGGCTGATGATGTGGAGCGTAGTTCTGTTTTGCAGACTTATGATGTCCCTGACGATATTAGAGATGTCAAAGATGATATTTTGGATGTTGTTTTAGGATGTAGGGGATGCGGCGGAAATTTTAAAATTTTGCATCAGGAGCTTGATTTTTACAGGCGGAATTTTATTCCCGTTCCGGCTAAATGTTTGAATTGCAGGATGAAAAAACGTTCCGAAATGCGGAATCCAAGAGAAATCTGGAAAAGAAATTGTATGAAATGCGGAGAGGCTGTGCTATCGAGTTATGATTTGAGCAGGAAGGAGATAGTGTATTGTGAAAAGTGTTATTTGAAGAACTTCTGAGGATTGTATGTTGCTTTGTCGGCTTAGCCATTTTTACCTTGATTTTATGCGATAAATTGGATGATAATAGCGTCCTTTTAAAATTTTTTAATATTTAATAATATGCCAGAAAAAGTTGTACCGGTAATAGATGAGGAGAGTTGTACAGGTTGTGGTGGGTGTGAAGATCTTTGTAGAGAGGAGGCGATATCAATGAAGGA